>Ga0334889_1001789_pt1 | contig 26664 bp, 22 predicted proteins | sample GraSluR1_MG_2_FD_207222 | JGI IMG/M metagenome (GOLD analysis project Ga0334889, IMG submission 207222) | Sludge microbial communities from methane-producing bioreactor in Wageningen University, Netherlands - Granular Sludge_8_08-R1 | ecosystem: Engineered > Bioreactor > Anaerobic > Unclassified...
ACCAACCCGGATATGCTCCATCTCTCCATTCTCCCGCACCATACGCTGTGGGCAGCATTCTTCAAAAACCTGCGCTGCATCATTCTTGACGAAATCCATGTCTACCGGGGAGTGTTTGGCTCTCATGTGGCGAACGTCATTCGCAGATTGCAGCGGATTGCGCGTTTCTATGGGGCCAACCCACAATTCATCCTGACATCCGCAACCATCGCTAATCCCGAAGAATTGGCCAATAGCTTGATTGAAATGCCCGTCTCGGTGATTGACCAGGATGGCGCGCCCACTGGTACCCATCATTTCATCCTCTACAATCCCCCCATCATTCATGACCTGCTTGGCATCCGCGCAGGGGTTCGCCAGGAAGCGGTCCGCCTCGCCAAAAGGCTTTTCAACAGCAGCGTGCAGACCATCGTGTTTGCCCGTTCCCGCCTCCAGGTAGAACTCATCGTCAGGGAGCTTCGCGAGAGTTTGGAAAATTCAGAACAGACCATCAGAGGCTATCGCAGCGGTTACTTGAAAACGGAACGCCGGGAAATTGAAAAAGACCTGCGGGAAGGCAAGGCCCAAATCGTCATCTCCACCAATGCCCTTGAACTGGGTATTGACATCGGCTCTGCTGACGCGGTCATCATGGCTGGATACCCCGGCTCCATCGCTTCAACCACCCAGCAATCCGGCCGGGCTGGCCGGCGCTCGGGCACCTCCGCTGCTGTATTAATCGCTTCTTCATCACCGCTGGATCAATTTCTCGTTGCTCACCCTGAATTCCTGACCGAAAGCTCCCCTGAACGTGCGCTGATCAACCCCGACAATCTCCTCATCCTTCTCAACCACCTGAAATGCGCCATTTTTGAATTGCCGTTCAGTGAAAACGAAGGTTTCGGCAGGGTGGCAGCAGAAACTGTTCAGGAAATCCTTGAACTTCTTACCGCCTCCAATTTCGCCTACACCTCCGGCGACAAGACCTTCTGGGTCGCTGACCAATACCCCTCCGCAAATATTTCCTTGCGCAGCGCTTCGGCCAAGACCATCCAGCTGCGTGCAGACACGGATGCGCAGCGTACCCTTATCGGTGAGATCGACGAGCAAAGCGCTTACTTCCTCACCTACCCAGGCGCTGTCTATATCCACGAAGGCCAATCCTACCTGGTAGAAGACCTCAACCCCGCAATCAATGAAGCGCAGCTATCTCCTGCAGAAGTCGATTATTTCACCGTCCCCCAATCTGAAGTGACCCTCACTGAAATTGAGACAAGAGAAACTGCTGCTGTGCCCGGCGGGAAAAAATACACTGGTGAAATTCTGGTTTCCTCCCAGGTCATCGGTTTCAAAAAGATCAGTTGGACAACCCACCAGGTGCTGGAGGTTAATCCATTAGCACTGCCCCTCCAGCAAATGCAAACCGTCGCCTATTGGCTGTCCATCGAACCTCAGGCTGTGCAAAAATTACAGGATGATGGCCTTTGGAAGAATAACCCCAATGATTACGGCCCACATTGGCCCCGCGTCCGCAAATTGGTGCGCATCCGTGACCAACACACCTGCCAGGCCTGCGGGCGCAAGGAAGAGTCGCAGTCCTGGCACATCCACCACATTGTGCCGTTTCGGAATTTCGCCAACCCGCAGGCTGCCAACCAGCTCGACAACCTGATCACCCTTTGTCCCGCCTGTCACCAGCACGCCGAGACCAGCATCCGTATGCGCTCCGGCCTCTCCGGCCTGGGCTACATCCTTCATCACCTCGCTCCCCTCTATCTGATGTGCGACCAGAACGATCTCGGCTTACACGTCGATCCCGAATCCCCCCTCGCTGGCGGCAATCCAGCCATCGTGCTCTACGATCATATTCCGGATGGCATCGGCCTTTCCGAGGCAATTTTCGATATTCACCACACCCTGCTCGAAAGCGCCAAAGACCTGATTAAAAACTGCCCGTGTGAGGATGGCTGCCCCTCCTGTATCGGCCCCGCCGGCGAGCAGGGAATTGGCGGCAAGGAAGAAACCCTGGCCCTTCTTCGCACCCTCCTGGGAAGCCAGCCATGACGCGCTTGTCTGATAAACTCAAAGCCCTCGGCGTGGAGCTTGGAGCTTCGTCCTTACAGGCAAAATCTGAAAATAAAGCCGCGATAACAAAACTGCCCGATATGGTTGAGGGCGGCTACACGCACAACGATCAGGTTTTTGAAACCCTGGCAGTTTTTGACGCACACTATCGGCACGGCGACTTTAAGCTTTGGCTGGAATCCTATAATCGTCTAAAAGGCCTGATCCACCTGGATTTCAACCTGCAGGATCTGGTCTTCATTGACGCCGAAACCACCGGCCTCTCCAGCGGCACGGGTACGTTTGCCTTTATGCTGGGTCTGGGCTGGTTTGATGACCACAATGCATTTCATGTAAAGCAGATCTTTCTTCCCGAACCCGCTTGTGAACACGAGTATCTGTGTGCCTTGACCGAAGAGCTGGCCCGATTCAACACCATTGTTTCATTCAACGGCAAATCTTTTGACATCCCCCTGGTTAAAACCCGTTACATGCTCCATTCTATCCCTTCACCGTTTGAGGATATGGCGCACATTGACCTGCTTCACCTTGCACGGCGCGTCTGGCGCTACCGCCTTGCCAGCCGTACCCTGGGCGAGCTTGAAAACCACATCCTGCACTTCACCCGCGGCGAAGTCGAACTCCCTGGCTGGATGGCCCCCAAACTTTACCTCGACTACCTCCATACCAGAGATGCTGCTCCCATGAAAGGCATGTTCTACCACAATCAGATGGATATCGTCTCCCTCGCCGCGCTGCTGTGCGTCCTGGAGAAAATGGCCGGTCTGGAAACAGAATCTCCTGCCGAATTATTCGCCCTGGCAGAATATCTTGAAAACAGCAAGGATATTCCAGGCGCAATCCAGGCGTATCACCAAACCATTGCCGCTGGCGAAAACACCAACTTCGCCACACAAGCCCGCTACCAACTCGGGCGGCTCCATCGTAAAGCCGGCGATTGGTCCAACGCCATCTCCTGCTGGATGCAAGCGGCAGCCGCCAGCCCTGAAGCCTGCATCGAATTGGCAAAATATTATGAACACCAAACCCGGGATTATAATGAAGCTGAGCGTTGGTGTACATTCGCTTTATCCCTGAACAATCGAGACATGATTGTCGAAGAAATGGAATATCGCCTGACCCGAATCATCAGAAAGAGAAATGCCAGCATACAGTCGGCCAAAGAGAGCTCCAATACTGGTAATCAAGGAGAACCATAATGACTGAGAAATATATTCCTATTTATTCCGCAAACGGGATTAATAATGCCATCCTGATTAAAAACCTGCTGGTATCGTTCAATATCCCTGCAGAAACGTACCAGGAAAGCGCCGGAATTACGTATGGCATCGTCAGTGGCCCGTTGGGCCAGGCGCTTGTCTACGTCCCCGCATCCCATCTGGAAGATGCTAATGCCATCATTCGGGCCTACGAAAACAACGAATTTGCCGCCCCCGATGAAAAGATAGAAAGCAGTGAAGACTCAGATTAATTTGATTTCCTTCAACAAACGCTGGCTGAATGCTTCCATTAATCGTTTCGTCACTTCCCCCACCTTCCCATCGCCAACCGGTTTATGATCAATTTCAGTGACCGGCAAGATTGACCTGCTGGCGCTGGTGATGAATGCCTCATCAATTTGCTCTACTTCGGAAATGCAAACCCCCACCCCGTGATGAGGGAGGCCCAGCCGGTCGGCTTCTTCCAGAACCATTTTCATGGTCAGCCCGGACAAAGCGCCATCATCAGCAAACTGCAATTTCCCGTTGCGAACCGCAAAGAAATTACTGCTCAATCCTTCCAGAATTTGGCCGCCGCCATTCACGATCAATGCTTCATGCACACCTTTTGGTAAAGTGTTACGGATGGTTTCAGCCCGCGAAATGAAATTCGACAGCTTGGCCTTCGGATTCTCCCGCTTGCCTATATCGCACGAGATCACCACCACCCCATTCGCATAATCAGCCGCAGATGGTGTCACCAATGGCGCCAGCACAATATACACATCTCCCAGGTTTTTGGTTGCATCCACCGTGATTCGCACGCGCGCATTATCACCCTGGTAATCCGCCAGCATTTTTCGAACACCCTCGCTGATATGCCGCCGGTCAAGCTGCAACGGCGTACCCGCCAAAGCCAGTGTTTCCTCTAAACGTTGATAATGCTTATCCAGCCACAACGCTTTACTGCCTTCATATGTCCTGAAGGTCGTATAGGCGCCGGCAGGCAGCCCCTGTGAAACCTCGTTCAGGTTATCTGTAATAAATGGTAATTTGACAGGTTTTAATTCCGCACCACTCAGGCGCGCCACAAGTATTTCAGATTTCATCATCTCTCCAGCAATATAAAATTCATCCAATTTTATTGGCAAGTGACTTGCCTTAACCACCCGTTTCAAGCAGGCGCTGATAATCTTCCGGCGTATCGATATCCATCAAATCCGTTGGATCATTCCAATCCAGCCATTGTTTCGGATATTTCTCAAACAACGCCCGCCCCCCCTGATCTCCCTTTATCGCCAAAAGATCGTCAAAATATCGTCGATCAAACAATACGGGCGAAGATGGATGCCCGTCAACCCGCGGGATCACAATCGAAACAGGATCACCCGCATGATGCTCGATTTCGCGCTGAAGCAATTCTACTGGCACCCGCGGCTGATCTGCCTGCAGCATGATCGCTCCGCCACAAACCCCCGCGCTCACCACTTCGATACCTGTCCGCAGAGAGCTGCTCTGTCCCTGCTCCCACATCGGATTTTCGACAAACTGCACCGGCAGACCGGCAAGCTCAGCGCGGATGGCTGCCGTCGCTGCCCCCAACACTACCACAACCGGATCCAAACCTGCCGCCAGTGCCGTTTTCACAATCCGCCGAATCAATGTCTCTCCTTGCCACGCCAACAGACTCTTTGGCCGTCCATAGCGGCTCGCCCCGCCCGCGGCCAGAATGATGCCGGCAATCCGCTCCGCGCAGCGCTTCACTCCCGACACACCACCTTCAACACGTCCCGCTGGTTTCAGAGAAGCTGTTAGCACCACATCATACAATCCAACCAAACGGTCAGCCAGGCTGGCTGCCTCTCTCGTCAGTGTTTCGTCATCCGCCTGATTCAATAAAACCATTCGCCGCGCATCTTCCGGGATGCCCTTTAAGCCGCCCAACGGATGGGTTAATAATTTTTCGATATGTTCAAACAAAACCGCTTCCCCCGCCTTGATGCCGGTGATTTTGGAAAAATGAGCAAACCGGTGAATCGTCTCCATCGTTGCCGGCTCTCCCACGCTTGACAACCCCACCACCACGACCACTGCATTTACCCATCCGGGAATTACCGGCTCTTTTTCCGCCGGCGCTTTGATCGGCAGCTTCCGGGACCCATCGGCTTCGATAAGCAGCGGGATATTTTTCTCCTCCACAAATATCTTCAATTGGGCAAGCATCCGGGACGGAATTGACCCCAGCCTTTCACCGGCATGCGGTTCGCCCGTCAACAACACCACCTGATTTTCGGAAATTGCTTTTTCAAGATCAGGAAAAGGCGCATCGTCAGCCAACGTAAAATGGATATCAGCCAATGCACCCTGCTCCGTGCCCAAATGTGTGGTCGTCGTGACGATCACTGGTGTCTCAAATTGCCGCGCAAGCTGAAACATGGCAGTCGTCTTGCCGCCGCCGCCAACAAACGCCAGTCGGGTATTTTTGTCTAATCGAATTGCATCTGCAAGTTTTATCATAAAAATAATCGGGGATGCTTTTCAGCATCCCCGGACAGGTTAGATTTTTCCAAGTCCGCGCAGCACTCTTTCCGGCGTTAATGGATACGAATCAATCCATACTCCCGTGGCATCATGCAGTGCATGGGTTACCGCAGCCGCGAACGGCAGAAAAGGCATTTCAGACATGCCGCGCGCGCCCCACGGCCCGAGCGGATCAGGGATTTCCAGCACCACCGATTCCATTTTATCGGGAATGTCCAATACAGTCGGGATCAAATATGTGGACAGCTTTTTCGTCAGCACTTGTCCATCTTTCTGGATCAAATCTTCCATCAAGGCATGCCCCATCACCTGCACCACGCAGCCTTCAATTTGACCCACCAATTGCTGCGGATTGATCGCCTTGCCAACGTCAACGGCGCAGATCGCATTCAGCAGTTTGATCTGCCCCGTGTCCATATCCACTTCCAGGTCAATTCCTTCTGCCACATATCCATAAGTGAAATTGGGGAAGGAATGCCCGGTCTCGGGATGAAACGGCGTCGTACGCGGCGGCAGGTATGTATACGTACCGATTGCCGGGCGTTCTTCATTCTTCCATTTTTCCATTGCTGCTTCAGCTGCGCCAATGATGGAATTGCCTGCCATGAAGGTCATCCGTGACGCCGAAGCACTGCCGGAATTATCAGAGGTCGCCGTATCTGAATACAGTACTTCGATTTTTTCCATCGGCAGTCCGGTTGCTTCAGCCGCCATTTGCAGCAGCACCGTATGTGCGCCTTGTCCTACATCGGCCCCGGCGTGGTGCAGCACCGCTTTTTCAATTTCCGCACCGCCATGCAGCTCAATGGTTGCTGAACATTCCTCCGGGAAACCAAACGAGAAGCCTACGTTTTTCAATGCACAGGCAAACCCTTTTCCCCGTTTCAAATACGGTTTCCCGGCTTTTGGCAGCTCAGATTCTTTCGGCAATGCCCAACCACCTGTCTGCTTTACCCAGCCAGCAGCTTTTGCACAAGCCTCCACAACCTCTGGCATACTCACACCGGCAGGCAAAACGGTGCCCGTATTGATTTTAGAGCCCTCGTGCATCACATTCCGCATGCGCAGCTCAACCGGATCCATTCCTAACGCTTCGGCCAGCTTGTTAATTTGTGATTCGGCAGCGAACGCACCCTGCGGGCCGCCAAAGCCGCGAAATGCCGCATTGGGAATCGTATTCGTGAAAATTGCATACCCATCGACTTTGACATTGGGAATATCATACGGCGCAGTACAAGACACCACCGCATTCCCCAGTACCGTTGTCGAAGTATAGGCATATGAACCTGCATCCGCATAAAGCGATACCTCCGCTGCGATAATCTTGCCTTCCTTCGTCGCCCCCCAGCGCGCCTTGATATGATACGGGTGGCGTTTGCAATGCCCCACAATCGATTCTTCCCGGCTCCAGATGATTTTCACCGGACGGTTGATCCCTTTTTGATGCAGACGCCAGGCAGCCAGCGCCAGCACAATCTGCACCGACATATCTTCCCGCCCCCCGAACGCACCGCCAATTGCGGGATAAATCACCCGTACCTGCTCAACCGGAATATTTAGCGCGTGGGCGATTTCTCCCTGTTCTTCATGCACCCATTGACCAGCAACAATTACGGTCACACGGCCTTCCTCATCAATATAGGAAACCCCTGCTTCCGGCTGCAAAAAAGCATGTTCCTGCGCCGGGGTATGATAATCGCCTTCAATAATTACATCTGCTTTTGCAAAGGCAGCATCAATGTCCCCCAGACGAATCTTGTAATGCTGCATAATATTTGAGGGAGCTTCCTGATGGACAAGCGTTGATCCTGGCGCCATCGCTTCATGAACATCGGTTACCACTGGTAAATCTTGATACTCGACAATGATCTTGTCTCGTGCTATTGCAGCAATTTTCTCGCTCTCCGCAACAACCAATGCCACCTGATCGCCAACAAACCGAACGCGGTCTGCATACGCTTTCCCCGATCCTGGCCCGCACAGCACGGGCTGATCCTGGAAAATTTGCCCGTATTCATTCACAGGCACATCTTTCGCTGTGTATATTGCCACCACTCCCTCTACCGCCTCAGCTGCACGGGTATCAATTGATTTAACGATGGCATGCGGGCGCTCTGAAAAAAGAATCTTCATATAAAGTTGATTGTCAAAATTAAAATCACCGGGATATTTTGCCGTCCCGTCTACTTTGGCTGCCGCATCAATTCTTATCCTTGAGTCACCAATATAACTCATTGCTTCCTCCATATTGTGAAGTGCTTACGAATACGATTTACCGCTTATATCGTTTGCCGCGATAAGACGTCGGAGGCACATCCTGCGGGCCATAACGAGAAGGGGAAAAGATACTAAGAAGCAGGAAAGAAAACAGGGAAAGAATAAGGTATACCAGCAGCGAAAATACCACCGTGACCCCGATCATGACATATAAATCAGGGTTCTTTCCTGGCGCAACCAGTTCAGGCGGAATTGGAACCCATCGCTCGACCTTGTTGGCATCAACAATCAACTTTGCAATCGCATAGCCCATCGCTGGCGTAATAAAAATCATTACAAACCCAATCCCACGCCAAATTGCAGGAACTTCTCTTTCTTTTGGATCCATGGACGAGGTGCCACGTGTACTGTAACCCATAGTCTCTACCTTTCTGCAGCTAATTCAATCGCACTGATAATCTTGTAATACCCGGTACACCGGCACAAATTTCCCGTAATCGCCTGCTTGATTTCATCCTGAGTAGGACGATCGCGTTCTTCCAGCAATTTTGTTGCAGACATCAAAAAGCCCGGCGTGCAATAACCGCATTGTACTGCCGCTTCATCCACAAAAGCCTGCTGTAAAACACTCAACGCTCCATCTTTCGCCAGGCCCTCAACCGTTACAATCTCTGCACCATGAGCGCGCGGAGCTGGCACCAGACAGCTCATCACCGCAATCCCGTCCAGAATGACAGTACATGCACCGCACTCTCCTTCTGCACAGCCTTCCTTGGTGCCGACAAGTCCTGCATCTTCACGGAGCAAACGCAGCAGGGTTTTATCCTGTCCAGCGTTCAATGTATAGCGTTTACCATTGATTGTTGTCACGATTGGCTCGGACGCATCATGATCTGTCATCCGCTCAAGTGTACTTGGCGCAGCGGTTTTTTCGCCCCAAAGTAATACAGGATTTTCAGGGATATTTTCATCCTCCCTGCCTTCCGCAATCGCCATCAAACCGCGCAATGTAACCACCCGGACAATCTCCTGGCGATATGCAGCGGAACCGCGAATATCATCAATGGGTTTAGATGCCCGGGATGATAACCGGGCAGCCTGATCCATCACCTCAGGGGTCAAAGACTTCCCGAGCAGATATTTTTCGGCTTCTTCAGCATGAATGATCGTCGTTGCCACCGATCCCAGCGTAATAAAAGCATCGCTGACGATCCCGTCATCCAGGGTCAATACCATGGCAGCATTCACCAGAGAAATCGCCTGTGCCCTGCGCAAGGCAAATTTCAAATACATGCCATGCTGATTTTCAGCCATCGCCGGAAAGCGAATATCTACCAGCATTTCATCAGGCCGCAACACTGTCCTGCGCACGCCAGTATAAAATTTTTCCAGTTTCACCACGCGTTCACCGGCTGTAGAACGCAGCACAACCTCTGCTCCCAATGCCATCAGCGGAGATATCGTATCGTTTGCGGGTGAAGCAGTCACCAGGTTGCCGCTGATGGTTCCGCGATTACGAATTTGCGGAGACCCCACTTCCCAGGCGGCCTGTAATAACGGCAGTGCCCGTTCACGAATCAACTTTGAGGCCACGCAGTGATTGTGGGTCACCATCGGTCCGAGATGGATCCAGTCCTCTTCGTCCAGCGTGATTTCATCCAGCCCCGGAATGCGGGAAACATCCACCAGCACATCCACCCCCGCATGAGCCCCGCTTTCCATTTCTACGATGAGATCGGTTGCGCCAGCAACAATTTTAGCGCTCTGGCCTTTCTCGGCAAGCGCCATCAACACTTCCCCAATATGTACTGCGTTGATATACTCACGCCACATAATTCCTCCATTCAGAACGTAATCACGCCAAATATCATAACATCAGGCGCTGTTCCTGCCAACAATATCTATTTTAACAGCAATGAAAGCGCAAGGAAACCATATTTCCGGGAAGGCTTTCCCACCTTCCCGGAAAATTTTACCACCTGCTTTAACAACAGTTGCTTACTTCTGAGCAAACGTATCAATCAGCAGCTTGATATCGGATCCGGCGGAATACAGAATCGGGCTGGTGCAGCCATATTTGCGATATTCAGCTACTTTGGCCTTTGCCTCTTCAGGAGTACCAGATGCCGTCACCCGTTCAATTACATCATCGGTGATGAAATGTTTGGCCTCCTGCACCTGTTCGTGCGTTGCCGGCCAGCCCATAATCGCCTGAATATCCCGAACGGTGTCCATCGACACGCCAGACGCCTTGGCAATATGCGGCTGCTGGGCCATATACTGTGTCAACAGTTCGCGGGTCGCATCAAAAGCTTTATCATGGTCATGATCAACCGAACACACAACCAGCTGCGGACGGTCAATATCATCGACGGTGCGCCCTGTCTTGCGGGCACCCTTGTCGAGCAGCTCAAGCGACCTAATATTATAGGTTGGCGGAACACAATAATTCATTACGACACCATCGCAAATTTCGCCCGTCAACTCCATCATCTTCGGCCCGGTAGCACCAATAAAGATCGGCACATTGCGCGGCTCGCGGCGGCCATGTACAACATCCAGCTCAATGCCATCGACATTAATAAAATCGCCGTGAAAAGTAACCCGTTCCAAAGCCAGCAGGCGGCGCATCACCTCAACCGTTTCTCTCATTGCCTGCAATGGATTCTTGCGGTCGATGCCCACGTTCTTTGCCAGCGGATCCCACCAGGCGCCAATCCCGCAGATCACGCGATCAGGAGCGAGATCATCAAGGGTCAGGAAAGTGGAAGCCAGCAAACCAATGTTGCGCGTCCAATTATTGATCACGCCAGAACCCACCTTGATCTTATCGGTTACCGCAGCGTATGCCGCCATCGGGACGATCGCATCCCGCACCAGGCGGCTTTCTGCCTGCCACACCGCCTCAAACCCGCGTTCTTCAGCATACTTCACATAATCCAGACCATCCCGCAGATCATGCGCATCCTGCAAATAAAGTGCTACTCTTTCCGTCATCATTTCCTCCATAAGTCTATACACCGGTTTGTTCGACTCGCTGGACAGAACCTTTCTGCCCATTGGTACTGCACACTTCTTACTATCTCGGGGCTGGATGCAACCCGTTATCACAGTCGTCTTTACCGAAACAAATCCTGCGTTTCAGGGCGGATCAATTCTTGCAGGCTGCTCTCCCTCAGGCTGTAAGGAAAACCACGCACGTGCACCACCGGCGAGGCTTCATTGGCCTGCCCCATCATCAAGGAAGCGCCCGCTGCCAGCTCATCCGCCGCGGCGACCTGCGTAACCAGCAGCTCCCTGCCAAATAAATCTGGCTTCCCGCGTAGATCCACCAACGCAGGCATTCCGGAAACCCCAATCGTCACGCCAACTGTGCCCACCCGCCACGGGCGGCCGTGGGAGTCAATGATCAGGACAGCAATTTTCTTCCCGCTGACTGCTTCCAGTTCGGTGCGTATCGCGTTTGCAGACCTGTCCGCATCTTCTGGCAGCAGCAATATCCAGTCGTCAGGCACGTCACCTTCATTCACTTCCACGTTCGAATGATCAATGCCTGCATTCGCACAGATGAACCCATTTTTATGTTCAGCAATAATCGTATGAGGAACAGCCCGGATCACCTTTTTGCTTTCTTCCAGAACAGCCTGGATCAGGTGTGGTGACTTTCCGGTAATCTCTGCCAGGCTGACCGCTTCTTTTGAGGGAATGAAGGCATCCTGGCGCACACGCCGGCCTTCCGCTTTGGAGACAATCTTTTGCGCCAGGACAATTACATCACCATCCTGCAGTTCAATTCCCTCAAAATGCAGTGATTCCAGGATCATCACAGCCAAATCATCTCCCGGCTTTACCAGCGGAATGCCCATTAGCGGCGTTAATATTAATGGCATATAAAACCGATCACCCTTGCTCTGGCCGCGGCACACCGGTGATGCGGATACCGGAAGAAGTCACACCGTATTTCTTGTTGATGCCAATCAGAATGGAAGTAAATCCCTCCACAACGACAGAATTTTCAATCGGACCTGCATCCCAGCCAACCATGCCGGCATCCGCCACCAGTTTCAACACAGTTTCACGGGCGGCACGCCCATTTCCGGTCACCAGAATATCACAATTCCCATCACCTTCTTCCAGCAGATTTTCGAAGGATACGCTCTGGAATGCAGCGACCACCTTAACGTCTTCGCCCAAAATCTCCTGCGCTTCCTGGCAGGCACTGCCTGCCGGCGGCATCTGCACTTTGGTTACTTTCGGCGGCACCAGCGGAACCGTCACATCAATTAAAATTTTCCCTTGCAAAATATCTTTCAACGACTCAAGTGTCGGGCGATGCGCCTGATAAGGAACCGTGATTGCCACAATATCAGCTGCCGCAGCAGCATCAGGATTAGCAAGCCCGATAACATCCGCAGGCATATCGCCCAGCAGAGACTTCACATCCTCCGCAGCAGCCTCAGCCTTCTCCTGCTTTCGAGACCCAATCAACACCCGATATCCAGCTTTTGCCCACCGATAGGCAAGGCCTTTGCCTTCTTTCCCGGTACCGCCCACAATCGCTATCGTTCGAATTTCATTGTTTTCAACCATGTTCCACTCCTATGCGAATTTCTTCTGATACCGGTTCCAGGCTTCAGGCACCAGTTTTTCTCGGGCGTACCTGGTGATTTCTTCCTCATCCAGGGTCAACAGCTTGCGATCCTGCATCAAAACCTCGCCTGCTACAATCGTCGTGGTGATCATACTTTCGTGGAAGCCGAAAATGATCTGCCATGGCAAATTCCCCGCATTCAGCGGCGTATACGGATGATAATCCACAAAGATCAGATCAGCGGCCGCGCCTTCTGTCAGTTGTCCAATCGGCGGACCGTCAAAAACAGTATTGACCAATTCCTGGTTGTTATAAACCGCCATCTGCACTACATCATACCCGCCCATGTGCCGCGGATCAAGATATTTCAACTTGTGGACAAAATAAGCCGTTTTCCATTCTTCCCACATGGCATTTCCCATGCCATCATTACCCAGGCAAACTTTTACCCCGGCCCGCATCTGCGATTCAACTTCACCAATCCCCACGCCGTTATTCATATTCGAGCGGGGTTGATGGGTCAACCAGGTGTGTGTCTCCGCCAGAATATTGACCTCTTTTGCATCCAGGTGAACACCGTGCGCCAGCACCGAATTCGGCCCCAACAGTCCATGTTTCTGGAAGCGGTCAACGACCCGCAGACCAGACTTTTTCACACTGTCATACTCATCCGAAAAATGTTCAGCAACATGCACATGAAACCCGGTGCCATCCGGCGCTGCCTTGCGGCATGCGTCCAAAGTCTCTTCCGAGAGCGTCAGGCTGGCATGCAGCCCAAACAACGCCGCCACCCTGCCATCAACCGGTTTTTCCTTCTTCACCCGTTCAATAAAGCGTACATTCTCCTGAATGGCTGCTTTTGCTTTATCCGACCCGTTCCGGTCAGATACTTCATAGCATAACGCCACCCGCAGTCCCGCTTCGTCTACTGCTTCTGCAATCGTATCCAGCGATCCTTCAATCGCACTGTATGAGGCGTGATGATCGAGCATCGTCGTCGTCCCGTGCCGAATCGCATCAATCAACCCAACGTAAGCCGAATACTTCACATCTTCCATTGAGAGCGAATCATCCAGCGGGAACCACAAATTTGCCAGAATTTCGGGAAACACCTTGGCCGGCTCGCCAGGAATGCCCATACCGCGTGAAAAAGCGCCATAAAAATGCGTATGTGCGCAGATATTGCCTGGCATCACATATTGGCCGCCGGCATCCATAACCTCCTCACCAGGGTACTGCTGCTTCAACTCACGTTCCGGCCCGATTTTGTCAATTTTTCCATCGCGAATCAAAACAGCTTGTCCTTCAAGAATCTGGTTTGGGTTTTCCCAGGTGATCAATTTCCCATTTACAATCAGCATATTCTTCTCCTTCAGGCTCTATCTGCAATCTGCCGGGCAATGATTTCCTGGTCAACAGGAATTTCAAAGAATCGTACCCCGACCGCGTTATAAATCGCATTGGTGATCGCGGGTGATGTCGGCACCAATACCACTTCACCTACCCCTTTAGCGCCAAATGGGCCTTCAGCAACTTTCTCTTCAACTACGATAGAGGTAATTTCAGGGGTTTGCGAAATATTTGGCATCCGGTACATTGCCAGGCGGTCTGTCACCACACGTCCTTCATTCATAATAAACTTTTCGGTCAGTGCATGACCAACGCCCATCACCACGCCGCCTTCTACCTGCACTTGCAGACCCAGCGGGTTGATCACCGTGCCAACATCGTTGGCTGCGATCACGTTCAACACACACACCTCACCCGTTAGCGTATCCACCTCAACTTCTGCTGCCTGCACAGCAAAAGAGAATGCGAAATGCATATCTCCGCCTTCGCCCAATGGTTTCGTCTCCGGCGCTGAATACAAATACTTCGCCCGTAAATCCATGCCCTTCTGTTTCATTTCCTTTGCCAAATCACTCAAATCGATGCTGTGGCCATTGGCATGAATGCGTCCATCCTTCATCGTAATCAAATCTGGAGAAATATCATATTTTTCAGCAACTTCACCCACCAGCGCATCCCGCAAAACACGGGCCGCGTGCCGCACGGCATTGCCAGACATGAAAGTTTGCCGGGAAGCTGTCGTTGGACCGCCATTCGGGGTCAGATCCGTATCAGACAGCAGCACTTTCACCTTTTCAAGCGGCATACTCAATTCCTCGGCGGTAATGATCTGCAACACCGCTACCAACCCTTGCCCAATTTCTGCTGATGAGGTACGTGATTCCACGGTTCCATCCTCAAATAACTCAACCGTCGCGCCCGCTTCATCAGGAATACCGCCACCCAGGCCAGTGTTCTTATATGCCGCCGCAATCCCCCAAGAACGGCGCTTGTTGGGTTTGCCTGGCACCGTCCTTGATGTAAAGGGGGCATCTCCCGCAACGCGCTTCAACTCGGCTTCCACCTTGTCAATACACTCCACCAAACCAACACTCTCAGTCAATACCTGACCCGTATTGGTCACGCTGCCAACCCTCAAGGCATTCTTTCTGCGGAACTCCACCCTGTCGATATCCAGTTTTTCTGCCATCATATCCATCATCGTTTCAACCCCAAAAGCAGATTGCATCACCCCAAAACCGCGGTATGCACCTGCCGGGACATTATTGGTATACATGGCAAAACAATCACCCTTCACATGCGGCATTTCATAAGGCCCTGAAGAATGTGTGGTAGCCCGCGTCATCACCGCCTCACCCAGCGAAGCATAAGCGCCAGTATCCCCATACAGCTCGGTTTCCACCGCAACCAATGTACCGTCTTGCTTCGCACCCATTTTGACCCGCATCTGAGTCGCATGCCGCTTTACATCATAGGTGATCGACTCGTGCCGATCATACAACACCTTCACCGGACGTTTAATCGCATTACACAGCAGCGCTGCATGGATCTGTCCGGCAATATCTTCCTTACCGCCAAAACCGCCGCCGATCAACATGCCTACCACACGCACCCGTTCTTCCGGCCATCCCAGGGCCAAAGCCACCATCTCGCGGTCTTCGTAGGCTATCTGTGACCCAACGAAAATTTCCATCCGCCCTTCCGGCGTCAACTGGGCAATACTACACTCTGGCTCAAGGAAAGCATGATCGTATGTCGCCGTGTAAAAAGTATGCTCCAGCACTACATCGGCTTCTTTCATACCCACGCTGGTGTCCCCCTTGCGAACTTTGATATGTTTCAGCAGGTTGCCCTGTGCATGCACCTGTGCCGCACCGCTTTGATGCGCCTGCACCGGATTCGAAACAATCGGCAGTGCTTCATATTCCACATCAATCAGTTCCAGTGCCTGCCCGGCGATTTCATTCGTCTCTGCCGCTACAATTGCCACGACATCCCCCACATACCGGATCTTCTCGCCAACCGCAACCATTGTCGGCCAATCCCGGATGATTGTGCCGTGATAATGATCCCCAGGAATATCCTCAGCGGTCAATACGGCCAGCACACCAGGCAGTTCTTTCGCTTTCGACACATCCAGACTTTTCACAATCGCATGAGGAATATCTGCCCGCTTTGCCCGGCCGTATACCATATCTTCAATCTTCATGTCATCGGTGAACAATGCCCGCCCCGTCACTTTAGCAACGGCCTCCGGGCGCACATGGATCTTGCCAACCACCTCTTCTGCCCATTTCGATTCAGCAAGTTCAGGCAGTTCCACCGGCTCGCCCGTCCGCATGGCCTTCGCTGCAGCCAGCACAGCATTTTCAATCGTCAGATACCCTGCGCATCGGCAGAAGGTGTGCTTCAGGGCATGATGAATATCTTCTCTGGTTGGGTCAGGGTTCTGCTCCAGCAACGCATAAGCTGTCATCAACATGCCCGGGATGCAAAACCCGCATTGTACCGCCCCATATAACACAAAGGCCTGCTGCAAAGGATGTAATGTATCTTCATTTCCATCCAGTTTGCTCAGGCCTTCAATCGTCAACACCTGCTTGCCTTCTGCCCGCTGCGCCGGGTAAGCACAGGATAAAATCGGTTTTTCGTCGATCACCACCGTACAGGAACCGCATTCTGCTTCACTGCACCCAATTTTCGTGCCAGTCAATCGAAGCTGTTCCCGCAGCAATTTTGCCAGGCTTTGCCCGGGCTGAACTGGCAAAGTGACCTCATCGCCATTAACTGTAAAATGCACTTTCTGTGTGCTTACCATTATTTCACCACCTTTATATCTTCTATAGCCCGCTCCCAGGCGCAATGCACTACCCCTCTGAGCAATACGCCCGTGAGATGAATCCGATATTCTTTTGTCGCCCGCAGTTTGCTGGTGCGCAGGCTGATACTTTCCAGCAATGCAGCCAATGCTTCTTCCAGTAATGCTTCGGTCAACACATTTCCACGCAATACTTCCTCGGCAGCAGCACCGCTCTGCGGAATGCGTCCTGCTGGCCCAACCGCAATCCGGATATCCTTTATAAGGTTGCCTTCCCGTTCCATCCATGCGGCCATATTCAGGATCGGCAGTGCCACCCCTTGTGGGCGCATCACCCGCTTGAATGAGGATGCCTGTCCGGCCTTCTTTAAAGGGAGTACAAATTCGACAATCAATTCCTGCTGCGGATCAAGGGTTGATTTACCAGGGCCGGCATACAGCTCAATCAACGGCGCTTCACGGATACCATCCTTGTGGGCGATTCTGACTTTTGCGCCCAATGAAAGCAGGGCAATCGTCCCATCACCGGCTGGAAGCGCGTGGGCAACATTCCCGCCAAGCGTGGCCGTATTGCGCACCTGCGGGCCGCCGATCAAACCCGTCGCTTCTGACAATGCCTGCGCGTGTTGAATAACCATCGGCGATTCAGTCAAATCATTCAGCGGCACTGCTGCGCCAATATACAGATGATCGCCCTTGATTTCGAAACGCTGCAATTCCGGGATGCTGTTCACATCCACCAGCGCTTCCACTGCCGGGCACCTTCCCTGCCTTAAATCTAAAAGCAGATCCGTACCTCCAGCCACAAGGCGAACCGAACCAGGTGCATATTCTGAGAGCACCCTTAATACATCTTGAATAGAATTGGGGATTAAATACTCGTTATAGGTTGGCATAGGATCGGTGGGGCAGAGGAAGGCGGTACTTTTCGACGGGCCTGTTCCACTACTGGTCCGACGCCAACTTAAATCTTGGGATTATTTAAGTCGACCACCGAACCCTGCGCACATTTATTTTAGCACATTCCGGGGAAAATAAAAATAATTCTGTCAGACAAATTAGGTTTTTCCACTGCAATCGTTTGCTTACTTCTCAGCAATCCTGCATTTCCAGGACGTCAGTACGATTTCCCTCGATTTTTTAAAGATCACTTTGCAGCGTGGAAGCATATCCTTCGTTTTGCCCCATTTCTTCCTTATTTCTTTCGAGATTCCAATATTTCAGCAGTATAATTCAACCCGTACCAACAAAATCAACCAGGAGCCGCCATGACCATTAACCTCACCGATGCAATTCAGTACGCACACAATCAACACGAAAACACCCTGAATGAACTGAAGCATCTTGTAAAAATTCCGTCGGTTTCTACAGACCCGGATCACACAGCAGATATGCACGAAGCAGCCCGGTGGCTGGAAAACAAACTCACCTCACTGGGCTTTACCGCCCGGATTTTCGAAACCGACAAACACCCCATTGTATTCGCTGAATACAAGTTTTCGCCGGACGCTACCACCATTCTTGTATATGGACACTATGACGTCCAACCGCCCGACCCCTTGGACTTGTGGAAAACCGGCCCCTTCATGCCTGAAATCCGTGGAGAATATCTCTTTGGGCGCGGCGCTTCCGATATGAAAGGCCAGGTCATCGCCAGCATCAATGCCGTCGAGTCCCTGCTTAAATTTGACAGTCTGAAAGTTAACGTCAAATTCATCATCGAAGGGGAAGAAGAAATCGGCTCCCCCAGTCTGAAGAAATTTCTGGAAGAACACAAAGAACTTTTCACCGCAAACATCGCCCTCAATCCCGATACCGGCATGATTGCCCCAGACGTCCCCACCATCACCCTGGGGCTGCGCGGCGTCGCTCATTTTGAGCTGAATATCTACGGCCCCAATCGCGACCTGCACTCTGGTATGTTTGGCGGCGCGATTCACAACCCTGCCCAGGTGATGTGTGATGTCCTCTCTGGCATGCACAACCCGGATGGCAGCGTTGCGCTGCCTGGATTTTACGATAGCGTCCGCACTTTATCCGAAGACGAAAAAGCAGAACTGGCCCGCCTTCCCATGAATGAGGATACCTATATCCAACAAACTGGCGTACCCAAACTGTGGGGAGAGCCTGGTTTTACCGCTGCAGAAAGAATTGGCGCACGCCCCACCCTGGAGATTAATGGCATGTATTCCGGTTATCTCGGTGAGGGCTCCAAAACCATTATTCCTTCTTTTGCCCACGGCAAAGTCTCCCTGCGCCTCGTCCCCAATCAGGACCCTGCCGAAGTAAAACAACAAATCCAGGAATATCTTGAATCAAAAATTCCTGATACCGTCACCTGGGATATCAAAGGTCCTCGCGGCGCATCCGCCTCCATCGTAGATCGCAATCTGCCCGCCACCATCGCACTCAGAGACGCCCTTGAAACCGTCTGGGGAAAAGCGCCCGTCTACAAGCTTGAAGGCGGCAGCGTCCCCGTAGTAGGAAGTATGGAGAATATTCTAGGAATAAAATCCGTCCTCACCGGCTTTGGCCTCCCGGGAGACAATATCCACTCGCCAAACGAGAAACTGCACCTCCCCACCTGGAAGAACGGGATCGATACACTGATCCATTTTTTTTCAAATATGACGAAAATATAGGTTGAAAGAATAAATCATGGAAAAACTAAAAATGCCGTCCTATGGCGGCCAGGCCCTGCTGGAAGGTATATTGATGCGCGGCGCAAATTACGTCGCCGCTGCATTCCGTCTTCCTGATGGCAGCATTGAAATTGTTACCGAAAAATTGTCCGGGATCTACAATAGCAAGATCAGGGAAATTCCCTTCCTGCGCGGGCTGATCGTCCTCTGGGATGCCCTGATACTGGGTACCCGCTTCCTGACACTCTCGGCAAATGCCCAAACTGGCGAAGACGAAAAAATCGAAGGCCCCACCCTCTACATCACCCTGCTCGCATCCCTTACCCTGGCTGTCGTCCTCTTCTTCCTCACCCCCGCTGCCTTGGGACAATGGCTGGGCAAGTTGCTCGACCTTTCTGCCTGGGTTAGCAATCTCATTGAGGGTATTGTGCGCCTCATCTTCACCATTATTTACGTTGTTGTCATCGGGAAAATGGATGAAATTGACCGCGTTTTCGCCTATCATGGTGCCGAGCACAAAACCATTAACGCTTTTGAAGCCGGTGCTGAACTAACGCCTGAAAATGTACAAACCTATTCGCGCGAACACCCTCGCTGCGGTACCGCCTTTCTGCTTACCCTCATCCTGATTTCCCTGGTCTTTTTTGCTGCGCTGGGGCCGCTAAGCTGGTTTTGGCGGCTGGCTACCCGCATCCTCTTCCTGCCCCTGCTGGCCTGCATCGCGTATGAATACATCCGCTGGACGGGGAACCACCTGGAATCCGGATGGGTACGCTTCATGATCCGCCCCAACCTCGCCTTGCAAAGACTGGTAACAAGAGAGCCATCCCTCGATATGCTGGAAATCTCCATCGCTGCTTTCAATACCATGTATGCCCTGGAGAACCCGGAATAACATCCTTTCTTTGCAAGCCATCCTATAGCTTGACACCATGATGTGTCTGGCTATACTGTTAGTAAAGTGGGAGGTGTTTGCATGGAAAAGTTGAAATATATTCTCTTTGGTCTGGCTTGCGGTCTCTTGGCGTCTGCATTGATCCTCCTCATTTCCTCTCCGCCCCGCGGCGTGCCCATTCAGCTCGTTCCGCCCCCTACGCCTTCTCCATTAATGATCGACATCTCCGGTGCGGTAGCGGCTCCTGGGGTTTACCAGGTATCCCTGGATGCCCGCGTGCAGGATGCGGTACAACTGGCTGGCGGTTTACTGCCGGAAGCAAACGTATCTGCGGTCAACATGGCTGCCAGAGTCATGGATGGACAAAAAATCATCATTCCAGTGGTTGGCGAAGAAGTTCCTCTCACAAAATCCAGTTCAATGGAAGAAATAACCGGGAAAGCCTCAATTGAAGATCTGCAGCCGATCAACATCAACACCGCTACCCAGGAAGAACTGGAGACACTCCCCGGCATTGGCCCCTCTAAAGCCGCGGCCATCATTGACTATCGCTCCACCAACGGTCCGTTTACTACCGTTGAAGACATTCTTCAAGTCACAGGAATTGGAGAAAAAACGCTGCAAGGATTTATCGACCTGATCTTCATACAATAAATTAACAAAGACAAAGCCGCCTTCCCCTCAAGAAAGGTATAATAACACTATGAACACAAAACAAAAACTTGAATTGGCATTAAAAGATGCCATGCGTTCCGGCGATCAAACAGCCAAAAACGTAATTCGCCTGGTATTATCCAACCTCAAACTGGTTGAAGTAGACCACGGCAAGCAAGACGAAAGCAGCATGATCGCATTGGTGCAGAAAGAGATCAAAATGCGCCAGGAATCCATCCAGGAAGCTGAAAAAGGCGGACGCACTGACATTATTGAAAAAAACCAAACCGAAATTGAATATCTGAAAACTTTCCTCCCTGCCCAAATGACGGAAGAAGAAGTGCGGCAGATCATACAACAAATTGCAGCGGAGATTGGGGCATCTTCCATGAAAGACATGGGGCCGGTCATGCAAGCTGCTGCTGAACGTATACAGGGCAGAGCCTCAAACAAACTCATCAGCCAGATCGCCAGAGAAATACTTTCCTGACAAGGTAATAAATTTGCCAAAACAGAAAATCCGCCGACTTAGACTGCTTCAAAATACCAAAACTGCTCAACTTGTGATTCTTGTGATCACAGGTTTGCTTTCCATTGCTATCCTTGTCAAACCATTTTCCGCAAACGCTGCCAGTGGAGCGTACAAAGTCGGCGATGTTTCACCGCAGGATATTCAGGCACCGCAGACCTTATCTTACGTATCTGAAGTGTTAACAGAACAGGCTCGCAAGGAAGCTGAAGCCAATATTACCCCCATCTATTTACCAGCTGACCCCGGCATCACCCGAAAACAAATTGCCAGCCTGCAAAGTGCCATCAACTATATCAACGTTGTCCGCGCTGACACCTACGCTACACCAGACCAAAAACTCGAAGATCTCGACCATCTTTCCGGCATCAATCTCCAGGATCAGCTTGCTGAAACCATCCTTAACCTCGGCCAGGACCGCTGGAAAGAGACCCAGCAAGAAGCACTCTCAGTCCTCGAAATAGCGATGCGCAGTACCATCAAAGACAATCAGGTTTATGAAGTCCGCCGCTCTGTCCCTACCTTGATTAACTTTAATCTCCCAGAAACCCAGGCCACCATCATAGAAGAGCTGGTCAAACCCTTCATTACTGCTACCAGCCTGTACAGCGAAGAACAGACCCTTCAAGCTATTGAAGCAGCCCAAAGCGAAATCACGCAGGTAACCAGAAAATTCATTGTTGGCGAAGCCATCGTCAGCCGCGGGCAAATCATCACCCCCCTCATCCGCGAGGCATTGGTTGAGTTTGGCCTTATCCAAACCCAAACACGAGGGGTTAATTTTATCGCCGCGCTTTCGCTCGTCGCGCTTACCATTGTAGTAACCGTTTTCTACTTCTCGCGCATGTCACCCCCTTTCACAGAGGAAGTATCCAGCCATCTGGTCATTGCAATCAGTTTTGTTCTTTTCCTTTTCGGTGCACAAACCCTTATTCCGAACCGGACGGTGATCCCATACATTTATCCGCTGCCTGCCTTTGGCCTCACTGTCGCCAGTCTTTTCCCGTCCGGGCTGGGCATCATCCTCTCCATCCTCCTCAGTATTCTGGCAGCATTTAGTGCCCCGTACAGCCTCGATCTGACTCTTTTCTACATGCTTGCCAGCCTGATCGGAATTATGATCCTCGGCAAAGGCCGTAGAATTTCCACCTTCTTCTGGGCAGGGCTGGGGATTGCCACTGCCGGTGCAGCCATCGTCCTGGCATATCGTATTCCCGCATTGACCACAGACTGGCTTGGTATTATCACCTTGATTGGCGCCGCTTTCTTCAACGGCTTCGCGTCAGCCGGCCTAACCCTCCTGTTACAGTTTCTCTTCTCGCAAATCCTTGGAATTACCACCTCCCTTCAATTGCTCGATCTCTCCCGCCCCGATCATCCCCTTCTGCAAATGATCCTGCAAAATGCGCCGGGCACCTACCAACACAGCCTGCAGGTCGCAAACCTTGCCGAACAAGCCGCGAAAGCCATTGGTGCGGATGCCCTCCTGGTGCGCGTAGGAGCTTTACATCACGATGCCGGCAAAGCATTAAACCCGCTTTTCTTTATCGAAAACCAGGTTGGCGGAAAACTCGACCCGCACAATGACATGGCACCGCTGGAAAGCTCAAAAACCATTATCGCCCACGTAACCGATGGGGTGAAATTGGCAAGGAAATTCCGGCTGCCGGAAAGAATTCAGGACTTTATCCGCGAACATCACGGCACCATGGTCACCCGCTATCAATACAACCAGGCCACAAGACTGGTGGCGGACGGAGAGGAAGTTGACATTGACGCGTTTCGTTATCCCGGTCCCAAACCCGAATCGCCAGAAACAGCCCTTCTGATGCTTGCGGACGGCTGCGAAGCGCGCGCCAGAGCTGAAGTTCCAAAAAATGATGAGGAAATTCGCGCTTTAGTAAAAAACCATATTGAATATATCCATCATGAACAACAGCTCGATAATACGTCACTGACCTTAAAACAGTTGAATCTGGTTGCGGAATCCTTCATCACTACCCTGCGCAATACCTATCATCCTCGGATCAGGTACCCTGAGCCCAAATCTGCCCAGACCGCCCCGGAAAAGATGGATATCCTCGTATGATCAATATTATTATCGCAGAGACCTGTCAAAACGGATTCCCCGAAAATATCCTCGAAGAGACAGCGAAAATCGTTCTTCAGCATCAGAACATTTCACCGCGTTCAGACCTCTCCATCGTCATTGATACGAACGAAAAACTCCGTGAATTAAATCAGCAATTCCGTAACATTGATGCCCCCACTGATATCCTTTCCTTCCCCTCTGGTGAAATCGACCCGGAAACAGGTCATGTTTACCTCGGTGACATTATCATCTCCTGGGAAAAGGTACAGGCACAGGCCATTCAGCAATCTGTCGAGTGTGAAATGCGCCTGATGGTAGTGCATGGTGTCCTGCACTTATTGGGCTACGATCACGCCACAGACAGTGAACAAAAAGAAATGTGGGCGGTACAAAACCAGATCCTCGAACCATTCGGCTGTACTTCACCCACATAATGTTCTGACAAAAAAATGCGCGTGCTATTATGGCTACACGCAATTTAAGAATTTTTTTCTGTACGTCAATATTAACCTGAGGCGCGTTTAATTGTGATAACGACTTTAGTCGTTATCACCCCGCAAGCATTCAGACTTTGACGACTTCACTCATGCCTACAGTAACTTTTTCTGCTTTATCGACAACTCATATTACAAATACTCCCGCAAACTATGCTCCACGGCATACGCTGCCGCCTCTGCGCGATTGCTCACCCCCAGCTTCGAGAGAATACTGCTCACATAATTGCGCACCGTTCCCTCACCCAAATACAAAGCCTTGGCGATTTCCCGGTTTGTTCTTCCTTCAGAAACCAGCAGCAGCACATGTTTTTCCTGCTGGCTCAGGTTCACAAAAGCGGATGCTTCTTCTTCCTTGACTGCCCGCCGCACTTCCTGAAAAACGCGCTGTGTTACTGCCGGGTCCAGCAGCGCCTCGCCCCTCCCTACTGCTTCAATTGCGCGGATCAGTCCATCCCCCCCAATTTGCTTAAGCACATACCCCGAAGCCCCTGCACGGATTGCCGAAAACAACATCTCATCTTCGGCGTATGAGGTCAGGATGATCACCCGCACATCTGGATATTTTTGGGTGATCTCCTCGCACACCTCAACGCCCGAAACGCCCGGCAGCCGAATATCCAGCAGCACAATATCCGGTTTAACCGTCTCTACCATTTCCATAGTTTCTTTTGAATTCGCTGCTTCCCCTACCACTTCAAATTGCGGATGGTGTTCCAGTAAAGCCCGCAAACCCAGGCGGACAACTTCATGATCATCAACCAATAACAAACGTTGTTTAGACATTCTTCCTGCCTCCATACCCATGACTTTGATACCTCTTTATTGTACCGCAGTGTATAATCACCCCAGGCATCTGTATTCCCTTTAGGGTTATAGCGTTTGTCAGTTGCCTGCAAAATTTAAATACGTGATTCTCTCACGAACCCACCAACCTTTAGTGCCGCACATAGGACAAGGCAGATTTACATAAGGGAAACATGATCCAAACCCCATATTTCACGCAACTGCAAGCATCCCATCAATACCAGGGGAAAACCAACCATTGCGGTCCCTACTGTGCCGCCATAACTGCCAAAGCCCTGGGAGCTGCGGAAGCCGATGGGCTGAAATTCGCCGCATTGCTCAATCCTGTCCGCTGGAAAGGCATACTGCCCATCCCCCAGCGTATTCCCCAATCCGCCACCCTGCCCTGGGGCACCACGCATTTGCTGCAATTATTAAAATTGAATACCCGCTGGACACCCTTTGCAAAAGAAGATGACCTGTTGAAAAATCTGCAAAATGAGGTGATACAAATTGTCATTATCGGTGAATGGCGCCCCATTTGGGCGCATTACATGATCCTGGCAGCCTATGATGCCGTCCAGGGTTTTGGCTTCATCGATCCAGCCTGCATAGACTCAAAAATCCATTGGTATAAACCTGCCAAATTCTTAAAACTCTGGCGTCGCTATGGAAAAAATTTAATCTGCGTATTCCCCGGAGACTAATCCTTCAAAATCAGGGATACCGGACAATGATCTGACCCCAACACATCGTCATGAATGATCACATCCTTGACTCTGTCCATCACCCCTTTCGTCACCAGATGGTAATCAAGCCGCCAGCCCACATTCCGCGAACGAGCGCCAAACCGGTAAGTCCACCACGAATACTGTACCTTATCGGGATAAAGTGCCCGAAAAGCATCAATGAACCCTCGTTCAAGAAATCGATCAATCCACTCACGCTCGATCGGCAAAAACCCCGAATTTTTCTCATTTGATTTTGGATTTGCCAGGTCAATTTCCCTGTGCGCAGTATTAAAATCACCGGTAATGACGACTTCATTTCCCGCCGCAATCAATTCTTCACAATATGCCAGCAAGGCTTCATAAAATCCCAGTTTGTAATCCAGCCTTCCCTGGTCGCGCTGCCCGTTCGGGAAGTAGACATTAAACAAATAAAAACGCGGGTGCTTCGTGATGATCGTGCGTCCTTCCCCGGTATACGCTTCTACCCCAAACCCGGCAGTCATCTCAATCGGTTTGGTTTTCGTGAAAGTCGCCACGCCGCTGTACCCCGGCCGATCAGCAGAATTCCAGAATTGATGATACCCGGATACCTGTGTCAAATCTTCAGAAACCTGTTCCTTATATGCTTTAACTTCCTGCAAACACAACACGTCCGGGCTGGCTTCTGCAAACCAGTCGATGAACCCTTTATTGATTGCAGCACGAATTCCGTTGACATTCCATGTGGTAATTTTCATTATTGTTTTTCTTTCCTGTGGTAAACTTAATTTAGATTCGAGGAGAACTTCTCTATGGAAACCAGACAAACGCTTACTGTAGTATACATCGAAGACGACCCAGAGATGATCAACCTGGTCACCCTAATTCTAAGCCGTCGTGGTTTTTTGGTAAAGGGCGCTCATGGTGGACGCGAAGGATTGGCCCTGGTCAACGTTGAACTTCCTGATCTAATCCTCCTTGACCTGATGATGCCAGACCTGGATGGCTGGGACCTTTACCAACAACTGAAAGCAAATGCAAAAACCCGGGATATTCCGGTGATTGTCATCACGGCCAAATCC
>Ga0334889_1001793_pt1 | contig 26642 bp, 20 predicted proteins | sample GraSluR1_MG_2_FD_207222 | JGI IMG/M metagenome (GOLD analysis project Ga0334889, IMG submission 207222) | Sludge microbial communities from methane-producing bioreactor in Wageningen University, Netherlands - Granular Sludge_8_08-R1 | ecosystem: Engineered > Bioreactor > Anaerobic > Unclassified...
GGCCACCATCACGGCGACACGACGTTCGAGGTGGCGGACGCCCGGCAATGGGCGGAGTGGGGCATCGATTATCTCAAGTACGACTGGGCGCCGTGGGACGTGCCGGCGGCCACGCGGATGCGAGACGCCCTGTGGCAGTGCGGGCGAGACATCGTGTACAGCCTGTCGAACACCGCGCCGTTTGAGCAGGCGGCCGAATGGTCCCGCCTCGCAAACTGCTGGCGGACGACGGGCGACATTCGCGACACCTGGCGACTGCGGGACAGCGGGTTCCTGGGGGTGGCGGACATCGGCTTCTCGCAGGACCGCTGGCGGCCGTTTGCGGGGCCGGGTCATTGGAACGATCCGGACATGCTGGTTGTGGGGTACCTGGGCTGGGGACCGGAGTTGCGCCCCACGGGGTTGACGCCGGACGAGCAGATCACGCACATTACGCTGTGGTGTCTGCTGGCGGCGCCGCTTCTGCTGGGCTGCGACCTGACGCGGCTGGATGACTTCACGCGGGGCCTGCTCACGAATGACGAGGTGCTGGCGGTGCATCAGGACTCGCTCGGGCGGCAGGCGGCGCAGGTGGCGGCGGGTTTGGCCGAGGTCTGGGCGCGGCCACTGGAGGACGGGTCGCTGGCCGTCGGGCTGTTCAATCGGGATGATCACGGATCGCAGCGGGTTCGCGCGGACTGGTCGGCCCTGGGGCTGCCGTCGCGCTGCGCGGTGCGCGATCTGTGGCGGCACGCGGATTGCGGCGTTCATGACGAGTGTTTCGAGGCGCAGGTGCCGCCGCACGGGGCGGTGATGATTCGCGTGAGTCCCCGCGCGGATTGATTCGTTCCCGGGTATGCTGCGTTCATTCCGTCCGCCGCAGGCGGAGTGGGCGGGTCCGAGCGCAAGCGCTCTCGTCGAGAGGTGCGAATGCACTGGTTTGACTGGCTGATTGTTGTCGCATTGCTGGTGCTTTTGACCGTCATGGCTCTGGCGGCCCGGCGGTTGAATCGCAGCGTGACGGATTTTCTCGCCGCGGGGCGGTCGGCGGGGCGCTACGTGCTGACCGTGGCGGAGGGGGTCGCCATGCTCGGGGCGATCACCATTGTGGCGTTCTTCGAACAGAGCTACGAGGCGGGGTTTGCCCAGCGCTGGTGGGACCTTCCCGGGGCGGGCATCATGTTCATTCTCGCGCTGACCGGTTGGGTGCTGTATCGTTTCCGGCAGACGCGGGCCATGACCATGGCCCAGTTCTTCGAGATGCGGTACAGCCGGCGGTTCCGGGTGTTCGCGGGCGCGCTGGCGTTTGCGGCGGGTATCATCAATTTCGGCATCTTTCCGGCCGTCGGGGCGAACTTCTTCGTGTATTACTGCGGACTTCCGCTGACGGTGGACGTCTTCGGCTGGACGGTGGCCACCACGGCGCCGATCATGGTCGTGCTGCTGGGCATCGCGCTGTTCTTCACGTTCATCGGCGGGCAGATTGCGGTGATCGTGACGGACTTCATTCAGGGCACGTTTCTCATCGGCATGCTGGCGATCCTCTTTCTCGTGCTGTCCGCGCGGGTGCCGTGGGAGCAGATTTCGGATACGATGCTGGCCATTCCCGCGGGGTATTCGCGCATCAACCCGTTGGATACGAGCCAGATCAAGGGGTTCGACAAGTACTTCTTTCTCATCGGCCTGTTCGTCAACTTCTACGCGTACATGAGCTGGCTGGGCACGCAGGGGTACAACTGCTCGGCCCGCAACCCGCATGAGGCCCGCATGGGCAAGGTGCTGGGAACCTGGCGGCAGAGCATCCAGGTAATGCTCATTCTGTTCATCCCCATCTGCGCGTTCACGTACATGAACCACCCGGACTTCGCGGCGGGGGCGGCCCGGGTGCAGGAGGAGCTCGGTGCGATCGCCGACCCGACGATCCGCAAGCAGGTCACGGTGCCGCTGGTCATGCGGCACCTGCTGCCCGTGGGCGCCCTGGGCGGACTGGCCGCGGTGATGCTGGCGGCGTTCATCAGCACGCACGACACGTACCTTCACTCGTGGGGCAGCATGTTCATCCAGGACGTGGTCGTGCCGTTCCGGCGGCGGCCCTTCACCGCGCGGCAGCAGATGCGGCTGCTGCGGGTATCCATCTGCGGGGTCGCGATCTTCATCTTCCTGTTCAGCCTGCTGTATCGACAGTCGCAGTACATTCTGATGTTTTTCGCCCTGACCGGGGCAATCTACATGGGCGGCGCCGGCGCGGTGATGATCGGCGGGCTCTACTGGCGGCGGGGCAGCACGCTCGGGGCGTGGGCGGCGATGATCAGCAGCGCCACGCTGGCCACCGCCGGTCTCATCGTGCATTACGTGTTCACCCAGCACCTGGACCGGGAGTTTCCGCTGGACGGGCAGCGCATTCTGTTCTTCACCATCGTGATCTCTGCAACGCTGTACGTGGTGTTCTCATGGCTGGACCCGCGCTCGCGTCCGGAGTTGGAGCGGATTCTGCATCGTGGCAAGTACGCGATCGCCGCCGACACTGCGGATGCCGCCCACCGCGCGGCGCCGCCCCCGCGTTCCCTGTTTCACCTCGGCCCGGACTTCAGTCGCTGGGACCGGGCGCTGTACACGGCGTTCATCATCTGGGTCTTCTTCTGGTTCGCCGTCTTCCTGGTCGGCACCCTGGTCCAGGCGACTGTGGGCATCCCGCCAGAGACGTGGCTGTGGTTCTGGCGATTCAACCTGTGGCTGGGGTTCGGGCTGGGGACGATCACGGTGGTGTGGTTTGGCATCGGCGGCACCCGCGACATCCGCGACATGTTCCGCCGCCTGGGCACCGCCGACCGAGATTACACCGACGACGGCCGCGTGACCGACCCCGATTCGTAGGGTCCGCCGTGCGGACCGGCCTTTCCTTTCTGCATCGGCCATTGAATTCGGCCCGGGCGGCCGGGTATAGTGACGGGTGACGGCGGGCCGGCCATGCACTTCGACGGCCGGCCGGGTGAAGGAACGACAGAATCTCTGCAGGAGGGGCCACAGACCATGACATCACGTTATTTCGTCGGCGTTTGTTTTGCTTCTCTGGCGGTACTGCTGTGCGGGTCCGTTGCGGGCGGGCAGACGACGTTTCTGGTGTCCACCGCCGGTGACAACGGCCACGACGGGCTGACGTGGGCGACGGCTAAACGCGACGTACAGGCCGGGCTGGATGCGGCCAGCGCCGGCGACCGGGTCTGGGTCGCGGCCGGACGGTACGTGGGGCTGATTACGTTGAAGGACGGCGTCGCCCTGTATGGCGGTTTCGCCGGCACGGAAGACCCGGCCACCTTTGCCCTGTCCGACCGTGCGATCACCGCGAACGCGACGATCCTGGACGGCAATCAGTTGGGCAGCGTGGTCACGTCACCGCCCGGTGCCACCCCCGCCACGCGGATCGACGGGTTCACGATCACCGGCGGGCGAGGCACCTTGGTCGGTGGGCGGACATGGGGTGGCGGTGTATACTGTGACGGATCGTCGCCCAGCGTCGCGCACAACAGGGTCGTCGACAACAGCGCGGGATACGGCGCGGGCATCTTTGCCAGCATGTCGTCTGCGCGGATCGTGGACAACGCGGTCGTCCGAAATCAGCACCGCTCAGGGGGCGGCTTCGCCTACTCCGAGGGAGGCGGTGTCTACTGTGGAAGCGGGTGCTCTGTGCTGATCAGTCGGTGCCTGATCAGTGGAAACCATGCGGGCACGTTTGGCGGCGGCATCCTTTGTGCCGCAGGATCAGCGCCAGCCGTCGCAGATTGCCTGATTCTGGGCAATAGGAGCGATCAGGGTGGGGGTGGGGGCCTGTTCGCCTTCGAGGAAAGCGCGGCAGTGGTTTGTGGCACCCTGATCATGTCCAACAAGCCGCTTGGCGTCGTCAGTGGGTCAAGCGATGTGGTAATCAGAAACTCCGTGTTGCGGACGCATGACGGAATGCAGGCGTGGGGGGACGACTTCATGATCGCGTTCTGCAATGTGGAGGGCGGTTGGGACAATACCGGGTGCATCGATGCGGATCCGCTGTTCGTGCGGAGCCCGAGCCCCGGGCCGAACGGGTTGTGGGGGGATGCGGATGATGACTACGGCGATTTGCGCTTGATGCCGGGGTCGCCGTGTATTGACGCCGGGTCCAACGGGGCGGTCCCGGCGGATACGCTGGACCTGGATGGCGACGGCGACACGACCGAGCCGACGCCGTTCGACTTCGCGGGCTTGCCGCGGTTCTTCGACGATCCGGCCACCCCGGACACCGGTGCGGGCTCGCCGCCCATCGTGGACATCGGGCCGTACGAATATCCCGGGTTCGCCCCTGTTGCCGGCGACCTGGACCAGGACGGCGACGTGGACGCGGACGACATGAAGCGGTTCACGCTGTGCATGACGGGTCCGAACTCTCTGCCCCTGCCGTCGTGCCTGATCGCCAGTCTGGACACGAATTCCGACGTGGACCTGGCCGACTTCGCCGCGTTTCAGCGAGCGCTCACCGCCACACCGTGATCCATTCGCGTAGCGGCCCGATTCGCCGCGCGAGCCGCTTCGCAATCCCGGCGCGGAGGTTGTCGATTTAACTGCGAAAACACTCACCCGCGAACGAAAAATAAGAGGTTACAGCGATCGGTGCGTTCATAACTTCATTGTTTTCGTTCGCGCTTCGATTAAACCGACAGGCTCCGCGCCGGGATTCGCAATTCTCAATTCGCAATTCTCAATTCCCCGGCAGCGGCCACGGTCGGCCACAGGCCTCGGCGAGCAGTCGGGCCTCCTGGGCCACGCATTCCAGCGACAGAAGGCTCTGTTGCGGCGGGCAGCGGTCCACCGGCCGGCCCTGGGTCAGGCAGTCGATGAAGTACCGGTCCTCCGCCTCGTAGGCGGAGGTCTTGGCCGTCTCGATGACCTGCACGTCTCCGTCGGAGAAGAGCTGCAAGCCCCGGTCGTTGCGCGAATCGTATGCCAGCACCGCCCGCTCGAAGGAGATTTTGAAGCCGAAGTAGAAGAACCCGCCACGGATCGGGTCCCAGCCGGTCTCGAACTGGACGGCCGGCCCGTTCGCATAGCGCCATCGGCTGTGCAGCATGTTGGGCAGATCGCCGGCGAAGCTGCCGCCGACCGAGACGTCGTCCGGCCGGCCCCACCAGGCGACACACAGGTCCGCGTCGTGGATGTGAACGTCGATCACCGGGCCGCCGCTGCGCTGCATGTTGGTGAACCAGTTGTCCGGCCGGCCCCAGTGGGGGACGTTGCCCACGCGCGTGAAGCTGGCGGCCAGCACTCGGCCGTACCGGCCGTCGCGGATGGCCTGTTCAACCACTTCATACTCCGGCCAGAAACGCAGGCAGTGTCCGACCATGAGCGTGCGGTTTGCGGCCGCGGCGGCGTCGAGCATCTTTCGGCCGTCCGCCGGGGTCAGGGCGATCGGTTTTTCGCACAGCACGTGCTTGCCGGCCTCCAGGGCCCGGATGGCGGCGTCGCAGTGCAGGTCTGTGGGCAGGCAGATGCATACGGCGTCCAGGTCCGGGTCGGCGCAGAGCTCCGCGTAGGTTGAATACGCCCTGGCGGGTCCTGCGCCGGTTGTCTTGTCCTCTTGCTTGATGTTGAACGTCACGCCGTCCAGGCGGCCCTGGCGGCGGTCTTCCATGAGGTCGGCGATGGCCACGACGGCCACGCGGGGATCGTTCGCGAAGTCGCCCCAATGTACGCGGCCCAGGCCGCCGGCACCGGCGATGCCCATGCGAATCATTGCGTGTTCTCCCTTTCAGCACAGGGGCTGGAGCAGCTTGACCGCTTCCCGAATGTCGATCCGCTGCTGTTCGCCGCTGATCTCGCGTTCGATGGTGAGCGTGCCCGCGTAGCCCAGCGATTTGAGCTTCTTCACAAAGGCAGGGAAATCAACCTTGCCTTCGCCCAGCGGGCATTCCTTGCCGAGTTCATCGCCGTTGGTGGGATAGAACCCGTCCTTGGCATGCACGTCGCGGACGTACCGGCCAATCACGTCGAGGGCGTCCACCGGGTTGGCCTTGCCGTATAGGATCACGTTGGCGGTGTCGAGGTTCACGCCCAGGTTGCCCGTGCCGACGCGTTCAATGGTCCGCAGCAGCGTGACGGGCGTTTCCTGGCCGGTCTCGAACCAGAACTCCAGCCCGCGCTCCTTGCAGTATTGGGCGACCGTGCGGATGGCGTCGACCGTCTCGTCGAATCGGGGATCGTTCGGGTCCTCCGGCAGAAAGCCGACGTGCGTGGTGATGGACGGGAAGCCCATTTGGACGGCGAAATCGGCCGCGCGCTTCAGGGTTTCGATCCGCTCGGCGCGATACTCCGCCGGCACCAGCCCGATGGTGGTGGGGCCATCCGTGAAGTTCCACGTGGCGGGGCCTGGCAACCCGGACCAGAACGTGGTCACGCGTACGCCGGCCTTCCGAATGGATTCCGTCAAGCTTTCCGCCGTTTGGGGATTCCATCGCTGCGGCTCCCACGAGCAGATCTGTCCGTGCCTCAGCCCCAGGCCGGTGAGGTGCCGGAACTGCTCGTCCATGTCGTCCACCAGGGCGATCAGCACCCCGATTTCAAGCGTGGGCATCGTCAAGAGGCTCCTTTCGTTCGGCGTGCGGGCGGTTCCCCGGACACGCGGACCGGCTATCATATCGTCATGCCCATGGCGAGGAAGAGCGTTCCCCACTGCGAGAGGAGGCAGGGCACTATGCGGCTGTTCACGGCATTCGGATTGGCAGCCTGCGTTGTGGCGGCAGGGAGCGGGTGCGTTTCACCGGCCGCCCGCCCGGTTGAGCCTGTTGCGCTGGCGTCGCTTGTGGCCGTCCGGACGGCAGGCCCGATCCAGGTGGACGGCGTTCTGGACGAGCCGGTATGGCAGCAGGCGCCGGGGTATGTGCTGGAGCTGGCCGCGGATCGAGCGGACCGCGGACCTGTGCAGGAGGCCGGGCGGGTTCGTCTGGCGTGGGATGACGCGTTCCTGTACCTGGGCGTGGATTTCGCGGATACCGACGTGGTGGCCGAGGGGTTTGAGGACCAGAAGCCGCACTGGCAGCTTGGGGACGTGTGCGAGCTGTTCCTCAAGCCGGCAGACGCCGCGTATTACTGGGAGCTGTACGTTACGCCCAAGGGTCACAAGACCAGTTATTGGTTTCCCGGCCGGGGGCGGCTCGGCCTGCCGAGTTGTTTTGCCTACACGTGCGGTCTGACCGTGGCCGCCCGCGCGGACGGCACGGTGAACGACTGGCGTGACGAGGACCGGGGCTGGACGGCGGAGCTCGCCATGCCGGTGGCCGATCTGACGGCGGAAGGCGCTTCGTTCGGCCCGGGCTCGTCGTGGCGCATCCTGGTCAGCCGGTACAACTACTCGCAATCGCTGAAAGGTAGCGGGCCGGAGCTGACGATGACGCCGAGACTGAGCGTGACGAACTTCCACACCGTGGATGAGTATGGCGAACTGCGGTTTGAGGCGTTGCCGGGGGAGCCGACGGCGCCGGCCGTGAGCGAGTGAAGCGGCACGCGATTGATCACGCTGCCACTGTGCCGGCTTTGCCCCCGGCCCGCGGCTGTGATAGGCTCATGTCCCGGCGGGAAACGGCTACGCCCCGGCCCTCGGTGCTGACCCATGAAGAAGCTTCCATTCCATGACGGCTCCACCAGTCCCTTCACGCCGGATGAACGGAAGGCCATCGAAGACATCTACAAGGCCATTCGGGACTCCAGGCATGCCGGCGCTCCGGAGGTGTGTGCGGCGATCGTGCAGAAGGTGAACTGCCTGGAGCACCTGGGTCGGGTGCTGGCCAACTATCCTTCGCCTGCCGCGCAAGAGCGGTTGGGCGGTCGGCAGCGCGGGCTGGACACGTTGGTGGACAGGCTGAGCCGGTCGACGATTGCGAACTTCGACTTTCTGGTGCCGACGCGGGCGCTGGTCGGGCGGACGCTGGACATGGCGGAGGCGAACTTCTACCGCCTGTTGCAGCACGTGTGTCAGGACCTGCTGACCGGCGAGCCGGCCCGGGAGCTGCGCGAGCAGGCGTCAAAGTGGCTGCGCGTGTGTCTCTACACGATGCTGGCCGAGACGGTGCTCACCACGATCGCCGCGGACGAGCAGGTGGAACGGCCGGTTCGATGCGAGGCCGTTCTGGCGCTGGCCCAGATCTGGGACCGCCGACTGACCTACCGGGTGAGTGACTTCTTCCCCATGCTGGGCGCGGCGTGGGAGGCCCGGCGGCGGATTCACGTGGTCGGGGGCACGCTGGCCGGCACCCACGAAATCTTCGAGTTGTTCCGTAAGGGGTGTGATCCCGCGTTCGTGGGCTACTTCACCCGGCCGGATCCGTCGGCGGATGAAATCGAGGCGTTTCGCGAGTTTCTGTTTGCGGCGTCCGCGGAAGATCTGGACCGGCTGGCCCAGACCCTGGCCACCACGGCCGGCGGCAGCATAGCCCTGCCCGATCGCATGGCCACGGCCGTGGACGACGCGACGGTGTTTTACGAGTTCTTCTACCGCCGCCACCTGCTGGCCGCGGCCCGCCGGCTCTCGAACCACCCCGGCCCGAAGCGCACGGCCGAGGGCTACGTAATGATCCACTACCTCCGCGAGTCCATGCGGCGGGGAAACGCCAACAGCACATTCACAACGCCGCACTGATGCATGCGGGCGCATGGGTTGTACTCCGTGGCGCGAGCCACGCAGGTCTCAGAGCGACCAGCGTGGAAAGCCGGCTGGAAGCCGGCTGCACCAGAAGGGGAAGAAGGAGGGATGGTGGGTCTTGCTCTCCCCCGGCTGAAGCCGGGGGCACTGTCCGGCCGGCTGAAGCCGGCCTTGGCTTTCCGCGTGGATGGGAAACTCGCGGCGATCGGGGGTCGTGTCCGCGACGCTGTCGTTGTGGCTTTCTGCGTGGATGGGAAACTCGCGGCGACCGGGGGTCGTGTCCGCGACGCCGTCGTTGTGGCTTTCTGCGTGGGTGGGAAACTCGCGGCGATCGGGGGTCGTGTCCGCGACGCCGTCGTTGTGGCCCTCCGCGTGGATGGGGGTATCGGGTGATTCATTGCACTTCCGGCCTTTCGCAGGGGTGGCAGGGAGTACACGCTCTGCTTCCACGCTTGGTCTCTGGCAGCGGTGGGCAGACGTTTTGGTCGGCTTCAGCCGACCGGCCAGTGCCCCCATCTTCAGATGGGCGTAGCCGGCCCCCTCGGTTCACCTCTGTTCCTTCCACGCCCGGTAGCCTGGTCGGCTGAAGCCGACCAGGTTTTCGCGCACTGTGTTGCCGCCCTCAGGCGCCGCCGGGTTCGGTCTCCTTGGTCTTGATCGGGTACTCGGGCACCGGGGGCAGGTCCATCGGGTCTTCGGCCAGGCGATGAAGCAGGTTCTGGATCGCGGCGTCCAGTTGGGCATCTCTTCCGGCCACCACATCGCCGGGCAGGTTCATGACCTCGATGTCCGGCACCACTCCGTGGCCCTCGATAAGCCATGTGCCGTCCAATCCGTAGAGGCCGAACTGCGGGGGCGTCACCGCGCCGCCGTCCACCAGGCCCTGGTGCGGCTCGATGCCGATGGCGCCGCCCCAGGTGCGCACGCCCAGGATGGGCGCGATCCCCTTGCGTTGGATGGCCTCCGCGAAGAATTCTCCGCAGGAACCGGTCTCCTCGTTGACCAGGACGATCAGGTGTCCGTGGAAGGCTCGCTCCGGATTGACGAGGGGCCGGCCCTCGCGCGGGATGGTCAACGCCCAGCCCCGGCGTTCCAGCCGGTCAATGATCATGTCGGCCACGAAGCCGCCGCCGTTGTACCGGTCGTCGATGATCAGGGCCTTTTTGAAATGCTGCGGATAGAACGCCTTTGCGAATTCGATCAGGCCCTCCTGGCCCATGTCGGGCACGTGCAGGTAGCCCACCCGTCCGTCCGTCTGCTTTTCCACGAAGGCCCGGTTGTTTTCCACCCATTCGCGATAGCGGATGCGATTCTCGCTGCCGATCGTCCTTACGCGGCAGGTCGAGGCCCCGTCCGGTGACGGCCGGTCGTTGTACGTCAGGCGGATCCACGCGTCGGACTTGTTCTGGAGGTGGCGATACACGTTGTCGCCGACGCGGACTTCCCGCCCGTCGATCGCGATGAGGTAGTGGCCAGGGCGGACGGGGCAGCCGGGCACGTCCAGCGGGGACCGTTCGGATTCGCTGCCCGGCGTGCCGGGGATGATGTGGCGAATGCGGTAGAAATCGGCATCCGGCACGGTCTCGAACTCGGCGCCGAGCAGGCCGGTGGGGACGCTTTCCGCCTTCTCCTGGACGTCGCCGCCGTAGACGTACGTGTGCCCGGCGTTGAGCTCGGCGATCTTCTCGCCGATGAGGTAGTTCAGGTCCTGGCGATTGCCGCACGCGGGGACGAACCGGCGGTACTTGGCCCCGACGGCCTTCCAGTCCTCTCCGTGCAGGTTGGCGTCGTAGAACCAGTCTCGCTGGATGCGCCAGGCTTCGTCGAACATCTGGTGGAATTCGGCCAGTCGGTCCACCTCGATGCGGATGTCCTTCAACTCCACTTCCCCGTCGCCCACCTCGGCTTTTTTGCCGGCGTCGATCACGCCGTAGCGGCGGCCCGCCCGGTACACCAGCTTTTTGCCATCCGCCGACAGGTGGTAGTTGGCGATGCCCGAGAGGACCTTGCTGCTCTCCTTGTCTTCGAGCTTGTAGTGGTGCAGATCGAGCTTGCCGCCGGTCTGGTCGGTGACGCTCTGGTACTTGAGGAACTCCGGCTCCGTCTTGCTGAGGTAGAGGAATCCGCCGTCGGTGGCTTCGAGCCGGAAGTAGTTGCCGGCTTCGACGTCCTCGACGGCCACCACGCGGCGGCCGATGCCGTCCAGGTCGATGACGGTCGTGCCCTTTTCGTCCCGGCCCGCCTCGGCCTTCTCGCCGGATTCGTCTTCCGGCTTGTCTGCGGCGGTCGTGGTCGGCTGCGTCTCCGCGCCCTTCTCCTCATCCTCCTTGACGTCGAACGGCGACGGTTCGCCGGCCTTCAGCAGCACGGCATACGGACGGGCCATGTCCAGGTAGATGTGGTTCTGGTCCACCGCTCCCATCAGCGGCCTGAAGGTTCGGTTCGAGAGGAAGTACAGATAGCGTCCCTTCGGGTCGAACGAGGGGCACCAGTCCTGTGTCAGGTCATCCGTGACGCGATGCGTCTGCTTCGTCTCCAAAGCATACAGGAAGATGCTTTCGTAGCCGGATTCCTCCAGCTTCGTATAGGCCACCCAACGGCTGTCGGGCGACCAGACGTAGTCCTGGATGCCCCATCGCTCCCAGCCGTCGTCGTACAGACCCTGGTCGATAACGGACAGGTCGCCCGTCTCGACGCCCAGCAGGTTCAGCCGCATGAACTTGTCGCTGAACAGAATCCACCGGCTGTCGGGCGACCACACCGGCTGCATCCGGAACCCCGTGCTGCCGGTCGTGAGCTGCCGCAGCGGCTGTTCGCCCTTCGCGTCGGCCAGGTAGAACTCCTCATCACCGGTGCGGTCGGAAAGGAAGACGATCCACTTGCCGTCCGGCGACCAGGCGGCGTTCTTCTCGCGTGACCCGGATGCCTGCGTCACGTTGACGGGCAGGCCGTCTTCCACGGGCAGGTTCAGGATTTCCCCGCGGGCCTCCAGCAGCAGCCGCTTACCGCTCGGCGACAGGCCGAACGAGCCGGTGCTCGGCGCGACGGACACCGGCTCCGCGCGCATGTGGATTCGGTCGCTGTGAATGGTGATCGGCACCGGCCGGGACCGGCCGGTCTTGAGATCGAGCAGGTGGAGCGACTCGCCGTACTGATACACGATCTGGTCGCCGCCGATGGAGGGGAACTTCACGTCATAATCGCGGTACGCGGTGAGCGGCGTGACTTTCAGAATGGCCGGGTCCAGGCGGTACAGGTTCAGCGTGCCGTACAGCCGATCGGACAGGAAGCAGATGGACGAGCCGTGCCACATTGGGAAGCTGTCGGTGCCCGGCCAGTCGGTGACCCGCCGGTAATCGCGATCCTTCAGACGGCCGACCCAGATGTCCTGGGCGGTGCCGCCCTTGTGACGCTTCCACGTTCTCAGTTCACGGGGAATGCGGTTGTAGGCGATCTGTTCGCCGTCGGCGGACAGAGAGGCCAGTCCGCCCCGGTCGAGCGGGAGCTTTTCGGGCATGCCGCCGTCAACGGGGACCTTGTAGAGCCGCTCCGTGCGGGGCGAATACTCCCGGGGCGACCGGACCAGCACGTGTTTGTCGTCCGGGAACCAGTCGGCCACCACGTCCCGCGCGGGGTGGAAGGTCAGGCGTTTCGGTTCGCCGCCTCGGGCGTCCATGACGTAGACGTCCGTGCCGCCGTCGTACTGGGCGGTGAAGGCGAGTTGGGTGCCGTCCGGCGAGAACTTGGCCCCGTACTCATTGCCGGGATGCCGGGTGATGCGCCGGGCCTCGCCGCCTTCGGTCGAGGCGAGCCACAGATCGCCCTCATAGGTGAACACGATGGTGTCGCCATGCACGTCGGCGTAGCGCATCAGATGCCGGATCTCCGTCGCACCGGCCAACGTGCCGAAGGCGAGGATCGCGACCAGCCCCATTCCCGTCCGGTTGACTGTTTGCATCGGTCTATTCCTTCTCTCAGAGGGTGCTCGGTGCTCACGCGGTGCCCCGGAGGGCGATCCCGTATCCCGACCTGCCGAGTGCCGCGCCGGCGGGTACGGCGCCCGCAGCGCCCGCCCGCGGAGCAAGCCCAACAAACTAGCAGATTGTCGGGGAACCTGGGAAGCGGCAACTTCCAAACCCACAACGTCTTACGATTCTGCACCGCACAGCGGCGTCCGCGGGCTGAAGTAAACTCGGGCCCGGCATCGTCCGAAAATACCAGCAGGACTATGCATCCTTGGCTGGTACGTCATCTGATGATCCCGCTGCACGAGCGGCTTTTGGGCCGGAGCACGTTTGCGTGCTTTCGGGAACTGACGGCCACGCAATGGCTTACGCCGGACGCCCTGCGCACGCTCCAGCGGGCCAAGCTTCGGGAATTGCTGGTGGCGGCCGTGCGCGAGTGTTCGTTCTATCGCCGGCGGTTTGCGGAACGCGGCCTGACGCCCGATCGGGGAGACCCGTTTGACGTGCTGGGCCGCCTGCCGCTGATCGACAAGAGCACGCTGAAGTCCTTCCGCGCGGACCTGACCAACGCGCGCGTCCCCGGCGGCCCCATCCCGTTCAACACCGGCGGGTCCACGGGCGAGCCGTTGATCTTCTTCTTCGACCGCCGGCGGATCGCCTACGACAAGGCGGCTCGGATGCGCTCGCACGCTTGGTTCGGGGCAGGGCCGGGCAGCCGGGAGATTTACCTGTGGGGCTCCCCGGCGGAACTGAGCCGGCAGGATCGGCTGCGCAATCTGCGTGACGGCCTGACCAACGAGAAGCTGCTCAGCGCCTTCTGCATGTCGCCGGAGCGGATGCGAGACTACCTCCGGCAGATCGAGACGTATCGGCCGGTCAGCCTGTTCGGGTATCCGAGCAGCCTGGCCTTGTTGTGCGAGTTTGGCGAGCGGGAGGGCGTTCGCGTTTGCGTGCCGTCGCTGAAGGTGGTGTTCGTGACCGGCGAGGTGTGCGACGACGGGCAGCGGCAGGGGATCGAGGCGTTTTTCGGCGTTCCCGTGGCGAACGGGTACGGCAGTCGGGAAGGGGGGTTTCTGGCCCACGAATGCCCGCATGGCTCAATGCACGTGACGGCGGAGAGCGTTGTGCTGGAGATCGTGGACGAGGCGGGCTGCTCATTGCCGATCGGCGAATCCGGCGAGGTCGTGGTGACACACCTGGACAATTACGCGATGCCCTTCATCCGCTATCGCACGGGCGACGTGGGCCGGTTGCTGCCGGGCGTCTGCCGGTGCGGGCGGGGGCTGCCCCGGATGGACGTTGTGGCCGGCCGGCGGACGGACCACCTGGTGGCGGCGGATGGGACGCTGGCCCACGCCTTGTCGCTCATTTACGTGCTGCGGGAGATCGACGCCGTTCGCGAGTTCCGCATCCATCAGCGACGCGACCGCAGTGTGGACGTGCTGGTGGTTCCCGGCCCGGTTTTTTGTGAGGAGCACCGCGTTCGCATCCGGCGGGGCGTGCAACGCCGGCTTGGCGAGGCCATCCCCGTGCGCATCCGGCTGGTCGACACCGTCGAACCGCTCCCATCCGGCAAGCACCGCTACGTCATTTCCGAAGCGGCGGGGGCACTCACCGGCCATTTGCAGACGACGACACTGCGGCCCCAAGCGTCAGCACCCGCGTAGCGGGTCACCGCACCCATCGCGTACACTGCGACTGGTCGGGAAAGCGAAGGATGCATTGCTGACCGGCTCTACGGTGTACAGTCCGGCCTTCGTGCGACAACGTACAGGGAGCCGACGCGCCTTTCGGCTGTGTCCAGCCCCGGGTCGTACTCGTCTTTTCCGATATCGGTAAAGCCGGCGGTGCTCAGCACGTCCGCCAGGGTTTCATAGTCATAGGCATACAAGTGGTGACCCCCTTCACGGAAGTGCAGATTGACGTGGTCCAATCGCGTGCGGCAGTCACTTCTGACGTGCCACTTCTCTCTGGCCATCCGAAAATACTCATCGTCGTTGCTGACGTAAGCGCGCAACGGCCACTCCGAGTCGGGCACCACGATTCGGATCACACCCCCGGGTTTGAGAACGCGAAGGCATTCTCTCAGGAAGTGCATGGAGTCGATGGGGTGAAGAAGGTGCTCCAGGAAATGCTCGGCGTATACCATCGCCGCCACTTCATCTTTGAAGGGCATGTCTTCTCGCAGATCGAGTTGCAGTTCACACGGTTCCAACAGGTCGATATTCACCCATCCGGGTTTCCGATTTGTCCCGCAGCCGATGTGCAACCTCAGATCCCTGGCAAGCGCGTAACGCTTGGCTCTTCTGCGACCCAATCGGCTCACGCGCTGAAGACGGAGCTCGCGGAGCAACTGCCCTGCCGCTCGGCGGACGCCCAGCGTGGTGCAACGGATGATTCCCTGTCGAATCCAACCCCGCATAACGCGAACCTCCCTATCATTGCATCACGGCGTCGGAGAGGCCCTCTGCGCGGTGCCCAAACGCCACCGGGACGCCCAGGCGCAAGGCAATGTTACTGCGTTTCCACCTCGGATGCGAAGAGACCCGAATGCGCCCGAGCAGGCAGTCTGCCAGGTAAGCTCGTCGGCCGGGGGGCTTCGGGGCACGGAATCGGCCCAGGAGTGCTCGGCAAGGGTCTGAGTCGAGACACGCTCGTACGAGGGGAACGCCGCAGAATCGCCTGCTGGTCAAATCAGCTACTGCGACGAACCGGGCGGGCGGCTGTAGGGGGTGGGTGGGGTGAACCACCAGTAGTTGTACAGGGGCGGCCAGATCGGCGGGGCCAGCGGGCCCTGGGGCACCCAGCCCTCTTCGATCTCGGGCTTCGCGGGGCGGTCGTTGTCACGGAGGGCAAGAAGGCAAGCGCGGGTCAGGGAAAGGAACCGCGCCTCGGCCACCATTCGGGCCGAGCAGGGCTCCAGGAGCTTCTCGAGATCACTCCTCGGGTCGTTGTCGACTTCCTGGTCCGAGGGCGGGAAGTACACGCCGCGGGCGTGAACGGCGGCCACGGGCTGCCGGGTGCTCACCCGGTACACCACACCCTTGATCTCCGACTCCGTCGGGGCCAGGTCGTTGATGGAGTAGACCAGGCAGATGCGGCCCGTCATCGCCGCGGCCGATTCCATCAGGGTGGAAACGCACGCCGGCCGCCCGTTGAGGGACATCCGGGAGAGTGGGAATACCTCACTGATGAGGCGAATGTCATCGAACGCGGCGTTCCATTTGAGCAGCTCGTGCGCGGGGGTGGTGGACAGAACCAGGCCGTGGTTCGACGCAAGCCGAGGGGCCGCATCCGTTGTCCGCACACCGGCCAGCCGGGCGACGGCCAATGACGTGGGGAAAAGTCCTTCCGTCGGTTCATCCACCAGAAGCGTGAACGAGTCTTCCGGGAACTCCGCCTGCCGGCTGCTCAGGTCGCGCCAGGGCACGACGGGCGCGGTCGGCATGAACGGCGGCTCCGCGCGCTTCTGGCAACCCAGCAGCGCCAGGCTCAGACCGGCCAGAATGACGCAGCGACTAATCATAAACTCTGTCTCAGGCCGCGAGGCTCCGTGTGTGGTCGCGACGCAGCCGCGACGGCGCGGGACGAAACCGCCCGGGCACGATACCCACGTGATATCGGGGGATTCCACCGCGACCTGCGGCAAAAAACGGGCGCCGGTTGCGATGTTTTCGGGCCGATCCCCGCCGGCAGGAATTGCCGGGCGGCGGGGGGCCGGAACGGCAGGCGGACCGATCGGGCGAAGTGATTCCACGCGCGGGATGCCCCATAACTCAGGTCGGCTTCGGCACCGTCCGATCTCAAGGGGGAGTATCGGGAGTCCCCTATGCCCACACAGGCCGTCTGGGGTCCGGAAGCGGGCCCGTACACACCCTCCGCCGAGCGACCGGACGCGGCAAGCACGCGGTCCGGGGCGCCGTCTCGCGAGGGCGTGGCGGACGGGGTGGTGCGGGTCGTGGGTCGGCTTCTGGTGAGCCTGCCACGGAGCGCCTGGATCCTTGCGGACTCCCTGATCCTGGCGCTGGGCATCCACCTTGGGTACGCGTGGTTCGTGGAGCAGGTCCTGCTGGAGGAACTGCACATTCTCTACTGGCCGGCCACGGGTGTGTTCGTTGCCGCGATGACGATCGCCGGCCTGGTGTTCGGCCTGTATGAGCGGGAGACGCTGCTGGGCCGGTCGCGGATTCTCGCCCGTATGTTGCTGACGGCCGGATTGGCCTGCACACTGACGTATGCGTGCATTTACGTGCTCATGTACACCTCGCTGAGCCGTCGGGTGGCGGGCTGTGCGGTGGGCACGTACCTGGTGCTGGGTCTGGCCGTCCGCGTGATGGCCTGCTGGGCCGTTCACAGGATCAAGCGGGGCCTTCTCGTCGTGGGCAACCGCGACCTGTTCGAGTCGATCCGCGCCTCGTTTCGCGAGGATGCGCTTTCTGATTATCGCCTGGTCGGGTACGTGGATGCCCTGGCCGAAGGGGCTTCGCACGTACCCGATGAGGACCGGATCGACGGGACGCCCGGGGACCTCCCGTTGCTGTGCCGCTGCCGCCACGTGGACGACATCGTGATCAGTTCGAGGGCCGCCCGCCGGCCGGACCTGATGAGCTGGGTCCTGCCGTGCCTGCGCATGGGCTGTCGGGTGACGAACGAGGAAGTGTATTACGAGCGGGCGGCCGGCCGCGTGCTGGTGGACTGCATCACGCCGAACTGGTTCCTGTTCGCCGACTTCCAATCGCACTGCCAGGAGCGGGCGACCCTGAAACGGCTGGCCGACGTCGTGATCGCCGGCGTGGGCATGATTGTGTCGCTGCCGCTGTGGCCGTTGATTGCACTGTGCATCAAGCTGGACGACGGCGGACCGGTGTTCTACTCCCAGAATCGCGTGGGCCAGAACGGCCGCGTGTTCCGGCTCTACAAGTTCCGCACGATGATCGTGAACGCGGAAAACGGCGAGTCAGTCTGGGCGTCACGGAACGACCCGCGCTGCACGCGGCTGGGCCGCTGGCTGCGACGATCCCGTCTCGATGAGCTGCCCCAGCTCTACAACATCCTCGTCGGCGACATGGCCGTGGTCGGGCCGCGCCCGGAGCGGCCGGCCATCGTGCTGGAACTGACCAAGACGCTGCCCTACTACGACCTGCGGCATGTGGTCAAGCCGGGCCTGACCGGGTGGGCGCAGATCAGCTATCGGTACGGGGCTTCTCTGGAGGACTCGCGCCGCAAGCTGCAGTATGACCTGTATTACCTCAAGCACATGTCTCTCGAACTGGATGTTGTCATCCTGTTTCGTACCGTGGGCACCTTCCTTCGCGGTGGCTGCTGACGCCGGGAGTCCGAACGCTCGGGACCGTCCGGGGCCGCGGGTTCTCGGACGCACTGGGGATTTTGGCTCCGACGCCCGGTACGGCTGGCCGTCGTCCGCGGCACATCGTACGCTGCAAAGGGCGGACATCGGTCGGAGGTCCTGCAGCCGGATGAAAGGGTCCGATATGGGCACGACAGCGGTTCGGAAGGGACAATCGGCGCGGACCGTAACGCGGGGCCAATCGGCAGTCACGTCGTGTGCTGCGCCGTGCGACGTCCCGCTGCCGCCGGACCCGGCAGCGGATATCCAGGCGCGCGGGACGCACCAGGGGGAAGCCACGGCGAAACGCCCGGAGGGCAGTGCCGCATCCTCTCCGTGTACGGCCACGCCGCCGCCGGACGTCGCGGCGGGCTCCGGCAACCGACGCGCCCACCGACGATATCCGTTCGACGTCCGCATCCAGGTGAGGATTCTGGAGGGACGGGGCTGGTCCGCAAAGCCGCGGGAGGTTCCGGCCGACGCGCTGGACGTGTCACAGGGCGGGCTGAGCTTCCTGCACGATGAACCTGTGGCGGTGGGCGTACGGGTGGTGGTCGACGTGACGAGCGCCGCCAGCCGTCGGAAGCTCTACGGCGTGGTGCGGAACTGCGTCTGCCTGCGAGACCAGACGCACCGGGTGGGCGTCCAGTTCGTCACGCGGGCGATTCCCGCGCCCAGCCGCGCCGGCCGTCACCGCGCCTGGTGACTCGCGCCCCCCCGGCGTTGCCGTGTTCCGTGCGACCCGACCCGTCCGCACCTCTATCGGGAAACCATACCCGAGTCGCGCTGGCGCGCGTCGGCCATCTGCAGCAGCGAGCCGGCGACCGTCGGAACGATCAGCAGGAACGGCAGGAAGAACCCGTAGCTCACCGAGATCGACCGGAAGAAACCCCACAACGACGGCATGTCCGCGACGAACACGATCGCCCCGGAGATGAGCAGGACCGCTCCCTCAAACGCGGTGATGATGGCAATGACGGGTCGAAGGTAGATGAACGACAAGGCGGTGCAGGCCACGAAGACCAGGCCCACGGCGATCCAGGTCGGCCAGGGGGCCATGTGCGCGGCGGTCAGCGTCGTGTGGGCGATGGCTGCGCTGATCAATCCCCCCAGCACGGCAATGGAGTAGTTCGCGGGCGGCAGCGAGGCCGCGCCCAGCAGAACGGCGCCCACGATGCAGTACAGCAGCGAGTCGCCGTGCGTGCCCGCCACCAGGACCCCGACCACCCCTCCGATGATGCCGAACGTGGCCACCACGGCCGCTTTCCACAGGCGCCACCCCGCGATGGCCATCATGAGCCCGACGGCACACAGCGGGACACCCAGAAGCGTGTCCGATCGTTGAAGGAAGGCCACCCACTGCTCAATGGACGTGATCACCGCGATGCTCCCGGTCGGCGAGGCGTTGTCTGTACACAAGGACGCCGCTACTCAACGGCGGGGGCGGGCTCGGCCTTGGCGGGACGGCGCGTCAGCAACCCCTGCAGGACCAGCGACGCGACGAAGAAGCCCATGACGGCCAGGTCAACTTCTCGGCCATGCTCGGGCATGCTTTCCATGGCCTGGGGCCAGTAACTCTGGGCGGCCAGGCCCAGGGCCGTCGTAACCAATGCCGTTCCCACCAGGGCCGTGGCGAGCACCAGCGTGAACCGGGCCGCCAGCAGCCCGATCAGCAGGCCGAACGCGCCGGCCCCTGCCGCCGTCAGCAGCAGGTACTTTTCCACATCGGCATCCTGCGCGACCAGGTGTGCCCGGAAATCCCCGGCAGCCTCTCGCAGGGCCTCCAGCGGTGGACGCGGTTCGGCGGGAACGTCCGGTATTACATATTCGCCCACGGTCTGCGGTGCGGCGGTTGGGAAGGTCTTCAAGTGTGGCAGAACATGGCCGGCCCCGAAGATGCTAATCGCGATCCCCGCGGCCAGACCCGCGGCGGCAAGCCCCACCCACAGCCGGAAGAGCAGCAGCCCGATGGTGCCGCAGACCACGGCGCAAATCACGATGGTGGCCGTCAGGGGCACGTTCAACAGGCCGCCGTATCGGGCCGCCAGCCAGGCCCCCACCCCGGTGAGGGCCAGCGTGATGACGGGTCGGGCCAGCTTCGCCCCGAGTGTGCTGACCAGAACGCCGAGCACGAGCAGGGATGCTATGACCAGGTCGCTGCCGGGGAGCGTGCCCGTCGGCACGTGCTGGCGGATGAACTGGAAGGCCGGCGTAACGAGAGCAAGGATCTGCTCGATCATGGCAGTGTCTCCCACCAGGGATTCGAGCGGTGCCGGGCGTTATTTCGGCCCCGCGCGTCCGGTGGGCCGCGAATACCCATCCGTGGCCGTTCAGGGGGGGCTCAAGCCCGGGCCCCTGCCCTGAGATCGGGGCGTCCGGCCCCTCGTTCGTATTATACCCCCGCTCAGGCAGGCGTGGTGAACTGATGCGGATGTGTGGAAATGTCGATCATGTGGCAATCCGCATCCACCCGCCCGAATTTGCGGAAGTTCTCGCGAAGAATCGCGATTTTCTGTACGATCGTGTTCTCTTCCAGCTCTTCGCCGGGCGCCGATCCCCAGATGATCGTGTGCCCGGCGCGGTCGGTGGCGAGGCGAATGTGGGCCTCCTCGCGGTCCACCCGCCCCCCGTAGTTGTCGACCTGCACCCCCGTGATCTGTCCTGCGAACGATTCGGAGGCAAGTCGTCGGGCGACGGCCATTCCCGCGGCCAGGTCCGGGGCGTTCCATTTCTGACCGGCCGGTGGCGGTGCCGAAGCCACCCCCTGAATCAGCATGAGGCCGGCGTCGTACGCGTAGGTTCCGGGCAGGCGGACCTGGTCGTGCGAAACCAGATAGAACAGCCCGTTGTACTGAACCAGCACGGTGGGCCGACGATACTCGCAGTGGACGACGACCCGTCCATCTGCGAACTTCTGCACGCTGTCCACCTGCCGGACCCACGGGTTGGCTTCCACGATCCGGCTGATGGTGCGGCAAAGGTTGCTCTCGCTCCAGGAGGCTTGGGAGACGGCCTGCAGGTCGGTGAGGATGTCTTCCTCGACATAGGGAGCGGCCCCGACGATCTGGATCAGCGGGGGTTGCTGGAATCGGGCGTGGCCCAGCGCGTACTGTTCGAGGCGGTACAGCCCCAGCCCACCGCCGATCACGACGGCCAGCCCCGTCACGCCCACGGTGGTCCACAGCACGGCGCGACGACGTGCTTCTTCAGATACGCGCAGCCACGCCGGAGTTTGCCACTGCCGTTTGGGTCCGGGTTTTCTTCTCTTCCGCCTCGACATGGGTCAGACCGTTACCCTGAACTCGCCCGTCGCAGGGTCAGATCGACAATCTGTTGGCAGAGGTCGTCGAAGGACAAGCCGATCCGAGCCGCCGCTTTGGGCACCAGGGAGTGATTCGTGAAGCCAGGGATCGTGTTGATCTCCAGAATGGTCGGTTGGTGCGTGACCTGATCCACCATCCAGTCGACGCGAGCCAGATCACGGCAACCGAGCGCGTTCGCGGCGTCGAGGCTCAGGGCCTGGACATTCTCCAGCAGGCGGGCCGGCAGGTCAATGTCGAACAGGTACTCCGTGTCATCGTCGATGTACTTGGCCTGGTAGTCGTAGAACTCGCGCTTGGTGCGAATCTGGCACACCGGAAGGGCGGTGCTGCCCAGCACCCCGACCGTCAGTTCCGGGCCCTCCACGAACTCCTCGATCAGCGCTTCGCCGTGCTTGCCCACGACCTGCTCCACCGCCTGGCGCAGTCCACCCGCGTGGCGGACGATGTGCGTGTCCACGCTGCTGCCGGAGCTGACGGGCTTGACTACGGCCGGCGTGCGCCAGCGCGAGACGACCTGGTGAATGCGGGCCGGAGTGGCCACGTCGAACGTCGGCGTCGGCAGATCATGCTCCAGCAGGCGGAGCTTGGTGGCCACCTTGTTCATGGCCAGGGCGGAGGCGGTGGAACCGGATCCGCAGAACACGATCCCGCGTTCCTCGAGGATTCGCTGGATGGCGCCGTCCTCGCCGAATGTTCCGTGCAGGGCGATGAAGACCAGGTCGGCCGGTATGTCCAGGGCCGACAAGTCGTCCGGGCCGATGTCGTGCTGGGTGACGCGATGCCCCCGCGCCCGCAGCGCTTCGGAAACGGCCTGCCCGCTGGCCAGGCTCACTTCCCGCTCGTCGCTGGGGCCGCCGGACAACACGGTGATGTTCAGGGTGGTCACGCCGCCCGCGGGCGCCGCAGCCGGAGGTCTTGTTTCCACTTGCACGGAGGTTTTCATCTCTTCGACACTCCCTTGTCAGGCGGGGCAGGTTTGCCGGTCCGGCTCCCAGATCTCGATCTCCGTTTCGAGCTGGATGCCGAACTTCTCGCGGACCGTGCAGCGAATCTCCTCCACGAGCCGCAATACGTCCGTCGCCGTGGCTCCTTCCTCGGCGACAATGAAATTGGCGTGCCGTTCCGACACGCGGGCCCGACCGATCGCCAGGCCCTTCAGGCCCGCCCGGTCAATCAGGCGACCGGCCATCTCACCGGGCGGGTTTCGGAAGATGCAGCCGGCGCTGTGGGCCGCCAGCGGCTGCGATTCCTTCTTTGCCTGCCAGTACTCCTGGAAACGGGCCCGCAATACGTCCGGATCGTCCGGCGTCAATTGGAACCGGGCCGAGACCACGATGGCCCCTCCCAGACCGCTGTGGCGATAGCCGAAACCGAGCCGGTCGTGCGACCAGGTCTCCACCCGTCCGGACGGCAGCACGACACGAGCCTCAACCACGCTGGATTTGATCTCGCCGTACCGGCCGCCGGCATTCATGCGGATAGCGCCGCCCACCGTTCCCGGGATGCCCGCCAGGCCCTCGAGCCCGGCCAGACCCCGCCCCACGCAGTCCTTTACGAACCGCATCAGTTCGGCCCCGGCGCCGGCGGCCGCAACCGTCCCGTCAAACTCAACGGCCGTGAACGAGGGTTCCGTCAATCGAACCACGATTCCGTCCACGCCGGCGTCGCACACCAGCAGGTTTGCACCACCCCCGAGAACGCGCAGGGGGATGTTCCGCCCTGATGCGCGCCGGACCAAGTCGCTCAGATGAGCTTCGTCGCGCGGGTAGACCACACATGCGGCCGCGCCGCCCAGCCCGAACCAGGTCAGGTCGGCCAGCGGCACGTTGGTCTCAATGCGCCCGTCCGATGCGTTCAACCAGTCCATCCGCCACTTTCCATACGTCACCGGCGCCCATGGTCAGCACCAGGTCGCCCGGGCTGACGTGGCTTTCCAGATGGTCCGTAACCTGTTCCAGGCCCGGGATGTGCCGGGCCTCCTTTCCGTGCGAGTGGATCTTCGCCACCAGGTCGGCCGAGTTCACGGCCGCCCGGTCCTGCTCGGAATCCCGGGCCGCGTAAATGTCCGGCACCAGGATGATGTCCGCGTCGCAGAACGATTCGGCGAAGGTGTCGATGAGTATCCGCGTCCGCGAGTACTGATGCGGCTGAAAGACCACCCAGGTCCGCTTCGGATTGTACCGATCGCGGACGGCCCGGATCGTCGCGCGGATTTCGGTCGGGTGGTGGGCATAGTCATCCACCACGGTTACCCCGCGGCCCTGCCCGCGCAGGGTCATCCGCCGCAGCACGCCTTCGTACGTTTCCAGCGCGGCGGCAATCGCCTGCGTGTCCGCGCCGCTTCGCACGGCCAGGGCTATCGCCGCCAGGGCGTTCGTGACGTTGTGCAGTCCGGCCAGGGACAGCTTCGCATGCATCACCCAGTGTTCCCGGTGGAGCACGTCAAACTCGTACCGGCCTTCGCTGGAAGTCAGGTGGCACGCCCGCCACGTGGCCCCGTCCCCCAGGCCGAACGTCTCGACCGGCGCCTCGATGTCCTGTGTGGCCCGGCGGGCGGCTTCATCGGCATGGGGGATGACGACCAGCCCGTCCGGGGGCACGTTGGTGCAGAACGCGTTGAAGGCCTCGATCAGGTCGTCGATGTCCCGGTAGTAATCCAGGTGATCGGCCTCGATGTTCAGCACGGCCGCCAGGTTCGGGCAGAAGTGCAGGAACGACCGCCGGTACTCACAGGCCTCTACGATCAGGTGTGGGCCGGATCCCAGCCCCGACCGACCGCCCAGTTGGTGCGAATCCGCCCCCACGATAAAGGACGGATCCAGCCCCGCCTGGCGGAAGATGTGCGCGGTCATGCCGGTGGTGGTGCTCTTGCCGTGCGTGCCGGCAAGGGCCACACCCGTTCGCGTCGCCATCAATTCGCCCAGCAGACGGGCGTACGAAATCGTGGCGATGGACAGCTCTCGGGCGCGGATCAACTCGGGATTGTTCGCGGGAACGGCCGCACTGAAAATCACAAGCTCGATGTCCGGTGTGATGTTTCGGGCTGCGTGTCCGGCCTGCACGGTGACGCCCGCCGCCGCCAGGAGGCGCACGTCCTCCGGCGTGTTCATGTCAGACCCGCTGACCTTCGCGCCAAGCCGGTGCAGCAGAATCGCCGCTCCCTGCATGCCGCAGCCCCCGAGACCAATGAAGTGAACGCGCCGTCTGCAGAACGGGTCACGAGGGGTAAGGACCGATTGTGGGCTGACGCCTTCCGTGCGCATTCCAATAAACCTCGAACGACGAGAAACCCCGGTTATCGTCCTGCACGGGCGCGCTGGGACAGAGGACACACGGACGGCCCGAGCGCAGAACCTGCTGTTCTCTGTATCGGGTCGCCCAATCCAATTCCTTAACCACGCGATGCACTGACCGCGCCTGATTCCTGCGCCAGTCCCAAGACCGCCTCGGCAACCACGTGGGCTGCGTCCGGTCGACCGAGACGCCGCGCCGCCTCGGCCATGCGGACCAACGCAGAAGCGTCCCTCATTAATTGTAGCAGTTCTCGACCCAATGAGGCAGCGTTTTCTCGGGCGTTTGCCTGATCCCGCACCAGCCGGGCTGCGCCTCGCTCGGTCAGGACGCGCGCGTTTGCCTCCTGGTGGCGATCCCGATGGTGCGGATACGGCATGAGCACCGCCGGTCGACCGAGGGCTGTGATTTCTGCCAGGCTCGACGCGCCTGCCCGCGCCACCACGAGATCGGCGGCGGCCAACGCCTCCGGCATCCGATCCGTAAACGCCACCACTTTCGCCACAAGCGAATGCCCGGAATAGGCGGCGACCACGCCTTCGTAGTCCTGCGTTCCGGTGATATGCAGGATCTGCCAGCCCTCCTGCATCGCCAGTTCGTCGCGCAGGGCAACCACGGCCTCGTTGATGGTTCGGGCGCCCAGCGACGCGCCCGTCACGAGCAGCGTCTTCCGCTCGGGTTTCAGTCCGAAAACTGCCCTCCCGGCCCCCCGATCCGCCTGGCGAAAGCCCTCCCGGACCGGACAACCGGTGACACAAACACGATTGTGCCCCCGAAACCGCGGAAGGGATTCGTCCCACTGAACGAACACGGCGTCCGTTCGTGCGGCGAGGTACCGGTTGGCACGTCCGGGAATTACGTCGGGATTGAGCAACGCCGTTGGGATGCCCGCCTGGCGGGCCTCCACCACGGGTGGACCGCTGGCGAACCCGCCTGTGCCGACCACCACGGCCGGGCGGTCTTCCTGGAAGGCCCGGCGACAGTCCCGTCGGGCTGTGATCCATGCCGCCACGAAGGACGGGTAGGTCCAGGGCTTCCCAATCCGCAGGGCCTGCACGCCTTGCGGTACCACTTCAAAACCGGTCGGTTCGAGAATCCGCCGGTCAATGGGTCGGTGTGTGCAGTGGAAGGCGATGCGGCTTTCGGGCAGTCGTTCTCGGATCGCAGATGCGACGGCCAACGGCGGATACAGATGGCCGCCGGTCCCGCCTCCGGCAAAAACGAACAGGGGTGTTTCATTCATGGATCGTACAGTCTCGACGGGCGCGGAGATTGTTCGGGAGTTCCTCAGGACGCCGAGGCCGGCCAGACGGCCTCCCGTGCCTCTCTCTCTGCGGGAAGATCGCCGGGTCGCCCGGACGCCGCCACGGCGGCCAGCAGGCCGATTGCCGCGCCCAGGAAGATCACGCCGGACCCGCCTGCCGAAACCAGCGGCAGGGCGATTCCCTTCGTCGGGACGCACACGGTGACCACGGCGATGTTCATGGCGGCCTGGAGACTGACCACCAGCGTGACGCCCAGGGCGATCATCCGCTGAAACGCGTTGGGGGCATGCCACATCGCTCGGAACCCCAGATACAGGAAGGCTGCAAACAGCAGGATGATCGCTGCAGCGCCCAGCACTCCGGCTTCCTCACTGATGACGCTGAAGATGAAGTCCGTGCGAGCCTCCGGCAGATAGCCATACTTCTGGACTCCGCCGCCCAGACCGCGGCCGGTCCAGCCCCCCGACGCGATGGTGATGAGCGACTGGATGGGGTGATAGCCGCTTCCGTACGGATCTTCCCAGATGTTCCGAAACGCCAGGACGCGGGCCAGCCGGTACGGCTGAGACACGACCAACTGCACCATGGCGACCAGCCCCGGAATGGACACAAGCACGAGGTGGTGGACGCGGCAGCCGCCGACCAGCATCATCAGTCCGCCCACGGCGGCCAGCAATGCGGCGGTCCCGAAGTCTTCCAGGCCGACCAGCCCGGCGACCACGGCCACGACCAGCGAGCAGGGCAGCAGGCCGTGCCAGAAGGACCGGACGCGGGAACCCGATCGCGACAGAAGAAGGGCCAACCCAACCACCA
>Ga0334889_1001803_pt1 | contig 26525 bp, 22 predicted proteins | sample GraSluR1_MG_2_FD_207222 | JGI IMG/M metagenome (GOLD analysis project Ga0334889, IMG submission 207222) | Sludge microbial communities from methane-producing bioreactor in Wageningen University, Netherlands - Granular Sludge_8_08-R1 | ecosystem: Engineered > Bioreactor > Anaerobic > Unclassified...
CTAGGTTTCCTATGGAGACTACATTTGCTATATTAATTTTTACGTTTGAATAAATTTTATTTTTTTATTCTATTAAAATTTTTTCTTTCTTCTCTTAAGTTTACGACATAGCTCAAGAGGGGAATTAGTTACAAATGCTTGTTTTAGCGTTATTCCAATCTAACTTTAAAAATATCAACATTGTCATAAACGCTGTAACGCCGTGCAAAGTTCAGCGTGGCTGTTACACTACATTAAAAGCAAAAAACGGTTAATATTAAAATGTTGTTCCTTTCTACTTTCTGCTATCCAAAAAACTCACCAAAACCTACATAGAATCATATTTCTTTTATTAAAAAATGAATAGTGCGTATTATCAAAATTTTATTCAAAAAAATTGATTAATTGAGATAATTTGTTGTACAATATATATAAGCAAATAATTTTAAACTATAATTTTTAAGGAAGGTGGTTGAAATTTTTAATTTTGATGAAATTATTGATAGAAAAAAAACGAATTCATTCAAGTGGGATTTTCTGAAAAATATTTATGGAACAGATGATTTGATACCTATGTGGGTAGCGGATATGGATTTTAAATCTCCTCCGCAAGTGATTGAAGCCTTAAAGAAAAGAGCAGAACATGGAGTTTTTGGATATACTTTTAGACCTGAGTCTTATTATAAAGCTATGATAAATTGGATAAAAGAAAAATATGATTGGGAAATTAAAGAAAACTGGATATCTTTCACACCCGGAGTAGTTAGCGGTTTAAAAATAGCAGTTCACTCTTTTACAAAACCAGGAGATAATATTTTAATTCAAACTCCAGTTTATCATCCTTTTTTTGATGTAATTAAAAATAATGGTAGAAATATTGCAAAAAACAGTTTGATTCATAATTCAGATAACACTTATTCTATTGATTATGAAGATCTTGAAAAAAAAATATCCGATAAAAATACAAAAATGTTTATTTTATGTAGTCCTCATAATCCTATTGGAAAAGTTTGGGCTATGGAAGATCTGATAAAAATGGCTAATCTATGTAAAAAATATAATGTAATAATAATTTCTGATGAAATACATTCAGATTTAGTATATAAAAAAAACACTCATTTCCCACTCGCAAGTATTTCTGATGAAATTGCTGATATCACAGTAACTTTTTATGCTCCAAGCAAAACATTTAACATAGCAGGTCTTGAAACAGCAAATGCTGTTATTTCAAATAAATATTTAAGAAATGAATTTAATAACACTATTGAAAGATATGGAACTCATATGTCTAATATTTTTGGAATAGAAGCTTTAATGAATTCTTATAAGTATGGCAATGAATGGTTAGAAGAACTATTGATTTATTTAGAATCAAATATTGATTATGTAATTTCTTTTTTTAGCGAAAAACTTCCAGAAGTAAAAATTCCAAAACCTGACTCAACATATTTGCTTTGGTTAGATTTTAGAAGATTTGGTGATGAAAATAAATTACAAAAAATATTTATAGAAAAAGCTAAAGTAGGATTAGAAAAAGGAAGTGTTTTCGGAACTGAAGGATTAGGTTTTTTCAGAATGAATGTAGGTTGTCCTAAAGCCATTTTAGAAAAAGCTTGTAATAATATATATGAAGCATTTAAAAATTACGGAGGTGAAGAAGCATGAAAGATTATATGACGGAATATCAAAAATGGTTGCAAGATCCAGTAATTGACGAAAAAACAAAAGAAGAACTTTTAAGCATTAAAAACGATGAAAAAGAAATACAAGATAGATTTTATACAGAATTAGAATTTGGAACGGCTGGTTTAAGAGGAATTATAGGAGCAGGCACCAATAGAATGAACAAATATATAATTTCAAAAGCTACGCAAGGACTTGCAGATTTTATTTCCTCACATGGTGAAGAAGCGAAAAAACGAGGAGTAGTTATAGCTCACGATGTAAGACATTATTCTGATGAATTTTCTATTATAGCAGCTCAAGTATTTGCTTCAAATGGAATAAAAACATATTTATTTAAAGACATATGCACTACTCCTATATTATCATATGCGATTAGATACTTAAAAACAATTTCGGGAATTGTGATAACAGCAAGTCATAATCCTAAAAATTATAATGGATATAAAGCATATTGGGAAGATGGAGCACAAATATTAGATAATGTTGCTATACCAATAATGGAAAACATTGCTAAAATTAATGATTTCTCTAAAATCAATTTAATGAATTTTGAAGAAGCAAAAGAAAAGGGATTAATTATAATATTAGATGATGACATTGAAAATACTTACATGGAAAAAATTAAAACATTATCTTTAAGAGACACTGATATCGATAAAAATATTTGTGTTGTATACACACCTTTAAACGGAACAGGAAATAAACCTGTAAGAAGAATATTGAAAGAAAGAGGATTTGAGAATATTCATGTGGTTCCTGAACAAGAAAATCCTGATCCTAATTTTACCACAGCTCCTTATCCTAACCCTGAAGACCCTAAAGCATTTGAATATTCAGAAAAATTAGGGAAAAATTTGAATGCAGATTTACTAATCGCAACAGATCCTGATTGCGATAGACTTGCTGTTGAAATAAAACAAGAAGATGGTAGTTATAAATTTTTAACAGGTAATCAGACAGCTGTTTTATTAGTTAATTATTTGTTGACTACAATGAAAGAAAAAAATATTTTAAAAAACAAATCTATGATAATAAAATCTATAGTAACAGGAGATTTAGGAAAAGTAATAGCAGATAAATATGGTGTAGATACATTTGAAACTTTAACAGGTTTCAAAAATATTTGTGGTAAACTTAATGAATTAATCGATGAATATGATTTTATTTTAGGATATGAAGAAAGTATAGGATATACTGCTGGAACATTTGTAAGAGATAAAGATGCTATCGTTTCTGCTATGCTTCTTGTGGAAGCAGCTGCGTATTATAAAAAGCAAAATCTCTCTTTAATAGAAGTTTTAAATTCTTTATATGAAGAATACGGTTATTATCTGGAAAAAAACTTTTCATTAGTTCTTGAAGGAATTGAAGGTAAAAATAGAATAAGTAGAATAATGATTGAATTTAGAAAAAACTTCCCTAAACAAATAGAAAATATTTCATTAATTAATTATATTGATTTCAAAGAACAAAAAGAAACTGATGTTATTAATAACGTCGTAAAAAATATAGATATTCCCAGTTCTAACGTTATGAAATATATATTTGATGATGGCTCTTGGTATGCGATAAGACCTTCAGGAACAGAACCAAAACTTAAAGTATATATTTATTCTGTAGCTGATACATTAGAAAATTCTAAACATAAAATTGAAATAATAGAAAACAAAATAAAATCATTAATAGATAAAATAAATTAAAATAAAAACCGCCTTTATTGGCGGTTTTTACATATAAAATTTGAACACATTTAATATTATCAATATTAATAAATTTATATATAAAGAAGAAAAGATGTTTTTTATTTTGTACTCTATTTTTATTGAATTATCAATTTCTATATCCATAATCAAATCAGTTCCATCAATTTTAACAAACGCTATATTATCTATAATATTTCTTAAAGCTAAATAAATGCCATCGACACTTTCAATACTTAAAAATAAAGATAAATAAAAAAGATTATCAATTATATCCGGGTGAATCCCTATATTAGAATTTTTTAAATCGATAGTTCTTTGAATCTTGTAAGAATTAATAGAATAATTTATCTCTGTTTTTAAAGGTATAGAAAAATTTATCCCGAGATCTTTAAAATTGTATTTATGATAAAAATTTTCTTCAATTTCTATTATAGAACTATTTAACGAATGATTTAATGAAATAACAAACTCAATAAAACTGTTAATGTCCCTATTGTTAATCTTTAAATTGTAATTACTTCTATAAGAAAAAAAATCTTCAACTTTATAATCAAAAATATCTGAAAAAGACATTTCATAATTTTCCTCATTAAAAAATAAATAATCTAAATCATAAATCAAAAATACCAATTCAAAAAAAGAAATATATTCTTTTTGATGTTTATAAGATTTTTCAAAGAAATAAAAATTTATTATTTTATCTAAAGTTTTTATAATATTATCAACAAAACCATTTTTTAAATTTAAAACCATATAGTTATCTGAAATAATATCTTTTAAATAAATAAAATTGTTTTCTTTATTTAATTCAGATAATTCTAATAGCATTTTTTTCATAACATCAAAATCATAATTATCTTTACTAAAATAACTCTCGTAATATTTTTTGTATATTAAATAAGCTTCATTATTAAGCATATTTATTATATCACTTTCAAATAAATCGAAAAGATCATTTTCAAAAACAAGGACTAACGAATCTAAAAAATATTGAAAAATGAAAAAATCCATATAATCAAAACTTATATTCTTATCAAAATCGCCATTTCTCGAAAAAAATAGAGATTTCATTTCTGAAGAAAAACCAAAGTTTTCATATAATTGTCCAAAAGCTTTTTGAGAAAGAAAAATTTTTGTATCAGTAGAATCTTTAAAATCTTCAAAAACTTCTTTTTGATTTTCCGCATAATGAAAAAAATCATATTCTTTAAAAATAAAATTCACATTTTCATAAAAACTAACTAAAGAATATACATTATCAATTTTAATATCGTTTATCTCATAAAAAAAAGAATTGAATTCAAAATTAAAAATATTTTGAACATATATCAATTCAGAAGAATCTTCGGCATATTCTTCATTAAAATTGCTAATGTAATTATTTGAGAAAATCCTCATTCCTGTAGTTAAAAAAATTATCAAAATGCAAAAATTAAATTTTTTCACAATAGACCTCCAAGTTTTTTTCTTTTAATCTATTATAAACTTTTCATTCTTAAAATCTTTTTAAAAAAATGGTGATTTCATATAGAAATCACCATTTTTTCATATTTCAAGAATATTTTTAACTTTATTTGCTTGCAAAAGTTTTTTTAAATCAGCAGAAAGAGTTTTTATAACAAAAGAACCTCCATACTCTAAAACTTTCTTTTGAATAGAGATTAAAACTCCTAAACACATACTATCAACATAATTTACATTTTTTAGATCTACTACAACATCATATTTACTTTCATCAAGTTTTTCAATAATTGTGTTTTTAAGATTAAAAAAATCTGTAGTTTCTTCTATACTTGATAACTCTATAAAAATAATTTCTCTACTGTCATCTATTTTATACACCATATAAAAACACCCCCAAAAAATTCATTATATGCAAATACTAACAATAGTATTTTAAAAAAAAACTCTTTTTGTGAATTGATTAATTCAAATAAGTAAATTTTTGGTTTCTAAAACAATATAAATGGAATAGAAGAAGTATTTCTCTTAAAATAAGATGTTGTCTGTTTATCTTTTTCAACAAAATTCAAAACATCTTTTACATCCCACTCTTTCCAACTAATTTTTTCAGTTTCTATAATCTCATTACCTTCTTCATCTATTATAATCATAGTTAAAGAAATTCCAGAACTTTTTTCATAGTAGTAATTATTGTCATTAAAATAAACGACTTCAAGATTAGAAGGATCTGCAAATTGTAATAACGTCCAAGGCAATCTAAAAACAACATTTCTCCAACTTTTTACTAAAGCATCAAGATTTGAAGGTTCTTCGTACGATTCTCTCACTTTTAATTTTCCAATTTCATGTATAGTTTCTTCTATTTCTCTGCCATCTTTTGTTGTGTAAGCGTTATTATTTTTCCATTTTACTTCATTCCACAAATCTTCTCTCAACCCTTCTGGAATTTCATAATTCCCATTTATTATATGCCAAATCCCAAAAAGGTCGTAATCTTTCGCAACATAAAGTTGCGCAAAATAATCATGCAAATCTACTTCAACTAACAACTGTGATTTTTTATCAATCGTAATAGCTTCATTTTCAGGAGTATTAGGAGTTAAAATAGTAGTTTCTCCTTTATCATCACCATACATATCAAATGCAATATAAAAAAATTCTGAATTTATATTGTCTTTTAATTTTATATCTAAAGTAAAATATTGATAATCAATTTGAGCATATATTCTATCAACAAAATTTGTTTCTTCGCTTCCTTCAAAAATCATTTCTTTTTTAATTATTCCCGCATCAAAAGTTATAAGACCATAATTTTGTTCAGGGTTAGTCATATCATGCCATAAATGGTAATTTTCTCTTTTAGTAATGTGATCATTTATCCAACAAATTTTCCACCATTCGTCAAAAAGTGCAAAAAAAGCTCCTCCCATACAACCAGAATCAAAAATGTTTTTTAACATTCTTGCGCTGTATATTCCTTGCATTTTTTCATCGAGTCCTCCATGATGCATTCCAGAATCTGAAAAATGAGCATTTCCCCAACTTGAAGGAACTCCATATTCTGCAATATATAAAGGAATATTTTTATATTTAGATTTTAAATCTTTCAAATATCCTAAATAAGGATTTTTTCCATAATCATCTGAATAATCTTGATATTTTAAATCGTTATTCATAAAATCTGGATAATATGGATAAGCATGATAACTTGCAAAAAAACCAGTTTTTGAACCAGTTCTTTTAATTTTGTAAAGCTCCAATTGCTGCTGATCTTCTCCCGTTTCTTCCTTATTATCTTTTTCGGAAGGATGTTCCAACGGATCTAATGTTGGCCAACTTGAAAAACTTATAGGTCTTTCTTGATTATAATTTTCTTTTTCATAATTTAATGTATAATCAAATTTTTTGACTATCCATACAGTAGTTGAATTGACATCTTCAATTTTAAAAAAATCACCATTATATTCCGTTTCATTTGAAAGATTATTTGTATCTCTTACTTCTTCAGGTTCAACTTCTCTTCCTAAAAGCCATCCCACAACCCACCTTGAAATATCCGTCTCATATTTTCCCCACGCTTTACCTAATCTTTCATTTATTTGAACATTTCCGTGTACAGCATCTATCACTTCTCTTATTTCTTGCTCAAAATTTTCTGAATAATCAAATAAACTGCTCTCATGATTATAATCAAGCCATATCCCATGAAAAACATAAATAGGATTTTTATTATTTAAATTAAAATCATATAAAGCTTCATAAAATTGAGGCCTGTGAAGAGTATAAATTCTAATAGAATCGAATCCAATATCAGAAATTTTTTGAAACCATCTTGTATAATATTCTTTTGGAATATCAGTTTCTCCTGGATATTTTCCAGGTAAAGCAATTCCTATATTTACAGTATTAAAAAAAGCATCTTTATATTTTCCTTCATGCCAAATCTTTATATAATTCCCTTCTGCTTTATAATAAATTCCATCTTTTGGTGGTTTATCTACAACGGGAGGTTTTGTTATACAAGCAGAAAATATAAATAAAAAAGAAACTATTAAAATGTTTAAGAATTTTTTCATAAAAATTCCCCCATATCATTAATATTTTGTTTACATATTAATGATAACAAAATAATACATTTTAAAAGTTTCTTTTTTGTAAACAATTTTAGATCTTAATTTTTTTTTCTTTTTTATTTATTGCATAAATTCCAATCATTACAAAACAAAGAGCTATTAAAATATTAAATGTAAAATATTCATCAGGAAGAAAAATTGAAGATAGAATAGTTCCAGAAACAGGTATAAAAAATCTATAAATAGAGATTTCCCCAGCTTTATTGTATCTCAATAAAACATACCAAATACTAAAAGCTATACCAGATAAAAACATTGAATAAATTAATAGTGTAGTAGATATAAAATTAAATTTTAAAGCTTGTTCTACTTTTAATCCACCAATTATTATCATAATTCCAGCACCTAATACCATTTGCCAAGCAGTTACAAAAAATGGATTTAATGAGCTTGACATTTTTTTCGCTAAAATAGTACCAATAGCAGAAACTATTCCTGAAAAAATTAAAAAACCTTCACCAAATAAAGTAAAAGAAAAATTGAAACCTTGACCCCAATTAACAAAAATTATCCCTAATAAACCTGTTGAAAGCCCTATAATTTTTTTCATATTCATTTTATCGTTATGATAAATAAAGTGTGAAAAAATTACAACTAAAAATGTATTTGCTGAAATTAAAATAGCCGATTTGATTCCTGAAGTATTTGCAACTCCTATATAAAAGAAGAAATACTGTAAAGTCGTCTGTAAAATCCCCAGAAAAAATAACATTAAAAAATCTTTTTTTTCTAATTTTTGTTTCATTTTCAAAAAAAATATTAATAAAAATATTATTATTCCAGCACCAAAAAATCTAATTCCGGCAAATAATACTTTAGACCATACATCTTCTGCAGGTATTTCAAGTTGCTCATAACTAATTTTTAAAACAGGAAAAGCACTTCCCCATAAAACTGATGAAAATATCGCCAATATCGCCACCACTAATTTATTTGTCAACAAATTTTCTTTTTTCATATATCCCTCCAAAATAAATTTAGTTAATCTTGCTAACTTATTTTATCATAGATAAATTATATAATTATGACAATATTTAAAAGTTTAATAATTTTTGTGGTAAAATGATATTGAAATTAAAAATTGGAGGTTTAAAATGACTGATAATGATTATAACGAAATAAAAAAATGGCAGTATCAGACTCTTTTTTATAATAACGAATATAAAAATGATTTTTTTAATAATATTGATGAAAATATTATAATTAACAACACAGAATGTTTTTTATTTTTTCATGAAAGTACTAAAAAAATTTTTTGGACTTCTAAATCAATAAATTCATTAATTTCTCTTTTAAAAGATTCTTTGAATAAAACTAAAGAGGATTTTCAACTTCAAATAGCCTCTGATGAAAATATAAATAATGATTTAGAAAACTTGATTCCAACTTTGAAAAAAATTGGCGGAAAAGTTACTTTTCATAATGTAGGTTATAAATGTAATGATTTAAAAATTTTAAAAGATTTAGAAGGCATTTGTGATTATGAAGATAATTTAAGAGAAAGTATTATTAAAATCACTTATGACTCTTTGGGAAAAGAAAAATTTGGAATGTCCGAAAAAGAAATTGCAGAATTTGCAAAAGATACTAACAATAAGATTTTTATTTCAAAAACCTCGAATGTTGTTAATGGGGTTATTTATACTACTATTTATAATAATGGAAATAGTATATTTATAAGAGGTTTAGCTGTAGATAATATTTATAGGGGTTTGGGGTTATCAAAAAAACTTCTTTCAAAAGCATTTGATTATGCTAAAAATAAAGGTGTAATTAATTCAATGCTTTGGGTTGAAAAAGATAATACTGTTGCTATTAATCTGTATGAAAAATTTAATTACGTACCTTATGGGGAAGAAGAAGTTACTGTAAAGTTTAATTAGGTGGGATTAAAATGGAAGAAAAAATTATAGACAATTATATTAGAGAGTTTATAAGCGAACTTAAATTTGTAAAAGGAACGGCAGAAAGCTCTTTAAGAGAATACAAAAAAATTTTAAATTTATATAAACCTTTAGCTGTTGAAAACGGAATTAATAAGTTTTCTTTTTTAAATTTCCTTGAAAAAAATTCAACACTTGCAAAAAATACTATCAAATTAAGAACTATAGTGATTAAATCATTTTTAAATTATTTATTTGAAAACGGATATATCTCCGGAAATAACTATTGGAAACAAGCGATAACAAAAAGCTCTACAGAAGTACCTAAAGGAATGACCGAAAAACAAGTAGAAATATTTTTTTCCGTTATAAAAAATAATAGAGACTATATATTTTTTGATCTTTTGATAAAAATGGGGTTACGTATTTCAGAAGCATTATCATTAAAAAGAAAAAATTTAATATTTCATACTGAATATTGTGAGATGATCGTTATAGGAAAAGGGAATAAAGAAAGAATTTTAAAAATTTCAAAGGAATATGCCGAATCTTTATTATTCAATAATACAGATTATTTATTTTCAAAAACTATTAATGAAAAAGAAGTTGTACCTACATCAAGAACTATACAAAGAAAATTTAAAAATTATGCCGATAAAGCTAATGAGTTAATCAAAAAGCTAAATAAAAAGGGTGGAAACATCAATTTTATTGAAGCCACCCCTCACGCATTAAGGCATACATGTGCAAAAAGATTATTAAATAATGGGAAAAACATTGAAGAAGTTAGATATATACTCGGCCATACTAATATTTCTACAACAGGTATATATTTGAGATCAGAACATCATAGTTCTTTATTAGATAAAATTTAATTATTAAAGATCTTTATTTAAAAAATATCTTCTTGAAAATAATAATACTGTAACCCCTAATATTAAGTATAAAAATGTAAAGAGCCAAAAACTTGAACCAAAAGGATTTAAAACATATAAAAATGTGTTAAAAAAATTAAATAATGGCATTATTCCTATTATAGTAGTTAAGGTTAATGCGATTATAGAAGAAAAAAATGATTTTAAAGAATCGTTAAAAAATATCGAAAAAAATATGCTTATTGAACCCCATAAAAATGCTCCTATCAAAAAAGAAATTAAATACCTTATAGACAATAGTATATTAAATTCATTATTAAAAGCAAATATTAAAGGCATAAAAAATATAATTAACATTAATAAAAAAATCATGAAAAAAACAGAAAATGTTTTTATAAAAAATATTTTTTTTCTATCTATTATATTTAATAAAAAGTAGAATGTTTTTTTATCTGTTTCAAGAGCAAAGATTGAAAAAGCAAATATAATTGAAATAAACGGAATAAACTGACCCGAATTTTTTGCATACCATTGAGACTGAACATAAAAATTAAAATCTTCTAATTTTTGAGCAAGTATCTCGTATTGTTCGCCGTTACCTAACAAAGGAATTGTTGTATTAGAAAGAGCACGTGTGCTTTCTATAATACTATCTTTTGAAGCGAATATAAAAATAAATAACCCTGTTAAAATTATCAGTACAACAAGAAATTTAATTGTCAAATCTTTGATTTCTTTTTTAAACATTTTTTAAATTACCCCCTGCGATTATCTCAAAAATATCTTCAAACCCTAGTTTTTCTTCAATCATATTTGGAAAATCTTTCAAATATTGTTCATTCATCTCTTCTTTTATAATATAAAGAAAATCAGTGTCAGTAACACTTATTTTTGAAACATAATCAGGTAAATCTCCATTATAAACATACGCCTTATATAAAGTTTTTAAATTGTCTATATTGTCACAAACTACAATCTTACCTTCTCTCAAAATAGCTATTCTATCTGAAATTTTTTCAGCATGACTTAATATATGTGTAGAATATAAAATGCTTTTACCTTCGTAAGAAAAATTTCTAAATTCATTAAGAAAAAATTTAGTAGTTAGAGGATCTAAATTAGCCATTGGTTCATCAAGAATATAAAGTTCCGCATTTTTAGATAAAACAATACTTAAAAATAAAATCGTTTTATTTCCATTAGAAAGCTTTTTAATTGTTTTATTATTTTGAATATCAAATCTATTTAAATAATCTCTAATTTTTATCAAATCAAAATTTTTATTATAAGAAACGATTTCTTTTATCAAAGAACCAACCGTCATATTTTCATATAAATTTTTTTCTTCAGGTAAAAAAGAAAAATTTTCAAGAATTATTTTATTATTTAATAAAGAACCTTTGAAAAAGATTTCTCCGCCAGAATTCACAATTCCTAATAATGATTTTATTGTAGTTGTTTTTCCAGCACCATTCGGTCCAAGCAAAACAAAAATCTCACCTTCATTTATTTCAAAACTTATTTTTTTCAAAGCTCTATGACCAAATCTATACACTTTTTTAAGACTGTTAATTTGCAATAATGACATTTTATTATTCGCCTCCATCATAAACTTCATCTATAATTTTTATGACTTTATTTTTTGATATATTGCTTCTAAAAACTCTGTTAATTATTTTTTTAAAATCTTCTAATATTTCATCTTCAATTATATCAGAATTTGTTTTATTAATAATATAACCTACACCTTTTTGTGCAGTTATATAGCCCTCAAACTCTAATTCTCTGTAAGCCCTTGAAACAGTATTAAGATTAACTTTAATATCTTGAGCTAAACCTCTTATAGAAGGCAAAAAATCTCCTTCTTTTAAATTATTAGATAATATATTTTCTTTTATTCTTTCTTTTATTTGTTCGTATACTGGAGTAGGCGAATGATAATCAATTTTAAACCACATTTTAAATCTCCTATTTTTTAGTTTATACTGTAATATTATAATATAACGCACTTAAAATGTCAATTTTAAATGCGTTATATTGAGTGTTATTTCATTTTGTGAATTTTTTAAAACATAAAATATTATTTGATTCTATTTAAAAATATAGAGGCAAGACCTACGTGTCTGCCCGAATGATTGTTCATAATAATTTATAGTCAAGTGGATCGTTATACTACATTAAAAACCTGTCCACCCCGTCAGCCTTCGGCTGCCACCCCTCAAGAGGGGAATTAATTCAAAGTCTTTTTTAATAATGAAATGTTTAAATGGAAAAGCGGTTAAATAGTGAAAAGTTGCAAGTGACACAAATTTTTTTTATTATAATGCTTTGATGGTAAATATGGATGAAATAAAGTAGCGAGCAATTGAGAATTTTCGTATAAAAAACAATTGAGCGAATCAAAAAATGCGTAAGAAAATAGCATGTCTGAGCGTAGCGAGTTTGCTATTTTTAGCAATTTTTTGACCGAGCGAAATTTGTTTTTTAGAAAATTTGATCTTGTTCGCGTTTATTTTATCCAATATTTACTACTTCATTTTCATTATTATAAGCATTTAGTTTTAATTAATTTCCTTATACCAACTATAAAATACCAACATTGTCATAAGTGCTGTAACGCCGTGCAAAGTGCAGCGTGGCTGTTACACTACATTAAAAACAAAAAACGGTTAATGTGAAAATGTTTTTCTTAAGCAACTTTCTAAAGTATTAAACCCACAAATATTTCATAGAATCTATTATTTAAAATCACTTATTACTTCATTACACCAAACATGGACTTCAATATATCTTTCAGGGCCATTTTCTCCGTTTTTATTCCACTCCTGAGGATATCCATATTTTTTAATTATCTCCTTAATTTCATCAAAAGTATAAACTTGTTTTCTATATTCTTTTCCATCATCAAAAGAATCGCTAAAAGTTGGAAATACATCCCCATAGCAAAATGATAATGTATCAACATTAAACTCTTCGATAGGGATTTTTACAAATGATGGATTAATAAACCATTCTTTTAAATAATCACTTTCTCCTAAAGACATATAATGAGGTACTTTTGATTTTGGAGCACCACCTTTTTTTATAAAAAGATCTCTTATTTTTTCTTCTAAATATTTTCGTCTATTTAAAAACCAGTCTGTTCCGACTTCTTTCAAATCAAAAAATGCAGGATTTGTATTTTTTAAATCTTCTAATATATCTTTCGCATTATCAAAAGATAATTCGGATAAATTCATAAAAGGTTTACGTTCGCTTTCATAATAATGATAAAGAAAATACATTTTTCACCTCTTATTATAATTCAAAATTAATATCAGAAAACTTCTCAATAATCCAATCAGGATTATGTTCTTCCAACTCTTCTTTTGAATTTGAACCAGTAGTAATAGAAATAATCTTTCCTTTTAAATGTCTGGCAGTTTTTATATCTAAAATAGTATCTCCAATAACATAAATTTGAGAAAACTTTTTATTATATAAATCCTCAGCTTTTTTTAAAGCTGAATCCGCTATAGAAAACCTTTTTAAAGCATCTTCTCCAAAACCGCCTGTTTTGAAATATTTCCAAACACCAATTTTTTCAAGTTTATATTTTGCCCCTATCGATAATTCTCCTGTAATTAAAGATAATGCATAACCTTTATCGTACAATTTTTTTATATATTTATCTGCATCTACATTTAATCTCCAAACATCAGTATTTTTAAACTCTTCAAGTTTTTCTTCATAAACCTTTAAAAAACCTTCCCAAAGATCATTAGAAAATTCTTTATTATTTTTATGAAGAACTTCCATAAATACATCTTTATCAGATCTTGCTGAAGTGTTGACACCATCCATTCCATTTTTTATATTCAAAAATTCATCTATTGCTTTTGAATAAGGAATATCAGTTCTTGAATCTCTTTTAATTATAGTACCATTAATATCGAAGAAAATGATTGTATTATCCATAAACAAAAAACCTCCACATCAATTTTTTTATTCTACTATAAAAGCAGGGATTGTAAAACATTCTGCGACACTTCCTATAATATTTTTTCTGCCTGTTCTCACGTAAACACCATTAAGTTTTTCATTATAAACAAACAACCCTATTATATAATTATTTTTTTCAAATACAAACTCATTATTTTTAAACATTGCCATATCAATTTTAGGAATGCTACAAAGTTCCTGTAATAAATAATCATCTTTTAAATTATTTATAAAATCATCCCATTCATTTTGAGTAAAATCTTTTCCAATTTTAACACCATATGATGCGTATTTATCAACAGGTTTTAAAACAAACAAATCTTTATTTTTTTTAGCTTTTTCAATTAAATCACTATTATTTATATCAAATTCTACAGTATAAGGAATATGTTTTTCAATAAACGCTCTTTCAAATTCATTTAAAAAAGAAGTTTCTTTTTCATTATGTAAAATAGAAAAAATCTTTTTGTTGTGAGGAATTTGAGATCTCAAACTACCAACAACACAAACATCACCATTCAAATAAGCATTTATAAAATCTTTTATTTCATCAGCTCTTTCAATTATTTCAAAAGTAACTAAACGTCTGTAAATACAATCTATTCTAAAATCTTTAAAATATAACTTATTGTTTTTATAAACCAATTCTCGGGGATCTGCAATTACAGTATTAATACCCTTCTTTTCAAAAACCTTTTTAAATTCAATAAATTCCGAAGGCGGCTCTTTATCAATCCAATCAACAATAGCTACATTTGGCATTTCTTTAGAATTTGAAAACTCGTGATAATTACTTGTTAGAGAATCAACCCAACTGTTAAATAATTCAAAACCTTTTAAATGGCCTTCCAAACTTAAATCTTTAACAAATTGAGCATTTTCAAAAGCATTTTGAAGCTCTCTAACCTCTGTCATGGCAGAAGAACCATCTGTGTTCAATTCACAAAATTGAAAATTTCCATTCAGATGGTAGAAAATATCAAATCTACCTATAGGAAAATTATAATTATAACCCGGATCTTTTAAAATCAATTTTTCAAGTAAATCAGAAAAACCAAAATTTTTTCTAAATTCTTTATTTCTCAAATATTCTAAAGTAACTTTATTCAAAATACCGTTTAATACATCAAGTAAATCTTCAAAATTTTTTATATCTTTTTGTGAAAGAAAAAAAGGTTGATATAAAAAATCGATAGGCTTCCCTTTATATTTTGCAGGAGAATCATTCATTTTTTTTAAAACAACGTCATAATCTTTTAAATATAATTGTTTATTATTTATTAAATTCTGTCTGTATTCTTCGAACAACCGCATAATCTTTTCTCCTTATACATTATTGATAAATTCTTTTTATTTAATGATAATTCCGCAAATTTCTTTAAAGATTTCTTTTCTTCATCATTCAAAATTAAATAAGATTCTTCAAACAAAAAATTCATAAAACTATTCATATTAAAATTATAAAAACAAGCCTCAAAACCATTATTTTGAATATCACTCATAGTAAAATCTAAATCTTTATCTTTAAAATCTAATGAAATATCATAAATCTTATTCAAAAGATTTTCATTATAAAATATCCCTTTTATAAAAGAAAAATAACCTAAATTATATGGATAAGGTAAAGTGTCGGAAGTTCTTATTTCAATATAATTTTTAACTCTTATCTCAGGAAAAACCATCGTCATCAAATGATAAATTTCCTCTTTTTCATCTAATTCATCAATAAGCTCTATCACCTTTTTATTATAAGCATCTTTATACTCATTATTTTTAAAATAAAAAATAGGACATACATTCAAAATATATTTAGCATAATCTGAATAATCAAAAATTTTGTTCAAAGAATTCTCAACTATACCACATCTTTCATTATCAGTATTTTGCCAAATCGTACTTCTAAGAGAGTTTAAATTGTAATATTTTTTTTCGAAAATAGGAGAATTATCAGTTATTAAATAAAATAAAGGACTTAAAAAATTTGCAACTCTAAATTTTTTTATAAAATCATTTTCATTTTCATAATCAATTATAACCTGAATAGAAGCCGTACCCTTCATCATATTATGTGCATACTTACCTTTGGTTAAGAAATAGTTTGACATTATTTCATATCTTTTTTTAGGCAAAAACTTAATCTCTTTGATTGAATTATTAGGCAAATAACCTATATTAATCATTTTTATATGTTTTGAAGAAATAATTGAATCAATCTCTCTTTCAAAATTTAAATAAATATCTTCAAATTCCTTCAAATCATAAAAAGGTTTAATACTAACTTCAAACTGTCCTCCAGGTTCTAAAGAAATAGATAAATACTCATTTTCTAAACCAATTAAATATTCATTTTCATAAATTTTATTGTAACCCATTTTTGAAAGCTCATATAAAATATTTTGAATCCCAACTTCTCCATAATAATCAATTAAAGTATAATCATATTCATTCACTAAAAAATGTTCAATCTCAACACCAATTTTATGAAATCTATTATCTTTTTCTCCAGATCTTATAAAATCTACAATTTTATCAATTCCATTTTTTTTCAACATATAAAATACCTCATTTATTTTTTGTTCGTTACACGTATTATATTACCATATTTTCTTTAATTTTTGAAGTATAAAAAATAAATCTTCTATATAATAAAAAAATCTAAAATATAGAAGATATAACTAATATTATTTAATTATTTAGAAAATCTATATTTTTTTTTAATCATAATTTTTGTTAATTCTTAAATCGAATAAAGTTTTCAAAATATAATCCCCCACTTTTTGAATTATGTTCTAATTTGTTGTAACGGTCACACAGAAATTTGCACGGAGTTACAGAATTTATGACAATGTTGGTTAGTTAAAAACCTTCAACATTTGTTGAAGGCTAATGTTTATTTTTTGACCTTTACAGGTGCTGGAAAATTATCTGGACATTTAACTTCACTCTTTCTAAATCCATAAACTTAGAAATTCTGGATTTTAATGTATTGTAAGACGAAAACCGTTGTTGTTGTTCCTGTTTGTAGGGCTGTTGTTGTTGCGGTTCGCTATCCGAACGTTAGATGCATTGTTGTTCCAACTACCACCACGTATTACACGGTTAGAGCCTTTCATGATAATTTCCCATTATTTTTACTCTTAATTTGTATGTGTTGTATTTGCATAAATTACCAAATACACTGTCTATACTTCTTACATAGTCATTTTCTGTTATTTCTTCTTTTTTCATTAATTTGTGTTTGCATAAAACTTTTTTTATACTTCTTTTTAAATTTTCATTTTTTATTCTTATTAAATTCGGATATATTCTTACTCCTAAAAATCCTAATCCGTTTAATTGTTGATTTATTACTGAATTTTCTTTTAATTCTAATTTTAAGTTGTTTTGCAAATATTTACTTATGTTAGTTTTTATCTTTTTCAAAATTTCTTTATCATTTGCAAATATTACAAAATCATCCATATATCGAATATAATATTTTTGTCTTAATTCTTGTTTTATATAAAAATCTAATTCATTTAAATATAGGTTTGCAAAGAACTGACTTGTTAAATTTCCTATTGGTAATCCTTTACCTTGTTCTCCACCATTAGTTATTATCTTTTTTATTAATTGATTTAATTGTTCATCTATGATTTGTTTCTTTAATATGTTTAATAGTGTTTCATGGTTTATTGAATAAAAATATTTTTTTATATCACATTTTAAATACCATTTGTTTTTTTTCATATATTCCTGTGCTTTAAAAATAGCTTTATGTGTTCCTTTATTTTTTCTACATGCATATGAATGATATATAAACTGTTTTTCATATATAGGTTCTAATATATTTACTACTGCATGATGTACTATTCTGTCTTCAAATGATGCTACAGATATTTCTCTTTCTTTTGGTTCATATATATAGAAAATTTTATGTGGTTTTGGTGTATATATATGCAGCGTTAATTTTTTTTTAGTTCAATTAATTTGTTTTCAAGGTTAAACATATATTCTGTGTTTTCTTTATTTTTTCTTGTGCCTTTATATGCTTTTTTAGCTGATTTCAAAAGATTTTCAAATCGTATTACTTTTTCATATATATTATCTATTTTTCGCAATTTTTCAGCCATCCACCTATCATTTTACCTAATTCATTTATTTCTTCTGATATATATTCGTATTGCTTTGTTGATATATATTTTCTATCATGACTTAATCTCATAAATAGTCTTAATTTTTCTATAGATATATTAACTTGTTTCAGTGCATCTAAACGTTCATTATCATATATACTATCTATAATTTTTTCATATATATATACGGTAATTTCGTATATTTTTTTACACACTGAATATCTAACACTTTTTGGATATTTTTCTAATTTATCTAAAATCCAATTGAATATTAAGTAATACTTTTCATATACAGGGTAATTATTCAATTTTTTCACCTTTTATTATTGTTAAAATATCTTTTGAATATTTATCTGAACGTTTTGCTCCAAATCCTTTTATAGCTTCTAATTTTGTTTTAGTATCTGGTTTTTTTAATATTATTTGTTTCAACTGACTATTATTTAATATTAAAAAAACAGGTATTCCTTCTTTTAAGGCTGTTTCTTTACGCCATGCTTTTATCTTTTCGTATAATTCTTTATCTATTTCATTTTCAAAATTAAATTCAATTGAGTTATAATTATTATTTGAAATTCTATTAGTTGATTTTGGTTGGTTTGTATCTTCATATTCAATATATATACTAAAATAGTTTTTTCCATTTTCTTTTATATACGATGATTCAGTTTTAATAACTTTTTTGTTTTTAGTAAATTCATTTATTGTTTCATAATCAAATTTACCATTTTTAAATTCAAGAGTTATTATTTTATGCATTTATTTCTCCTGTTAATGCCTTATAATATGTTATAGCGAATATACAAATATTATAGTAATCCGTGCTCGGTAGCATTTTTATCTCGCTTGAGCCTCGATATGACAGTTTGCTTCGCTCTGTCATATCGGCTCTCGCTTTGATAAAAATGTTTATTTTAAAAAATCTGCCAAAGTAAAAAAGTAAAAATTCCAAAAAATCAAAAAACTGTCCTTGTAAGACGAAAACCGTCGTTGTAGTCCCTGCCTGCAGGGCCGTTGCTGCCGCGGTTCGCTACCCGAACGTCAGATGCAACGTTGCGCCAACTACCACCACGTATCACACGGCGAGAGCCTGAGGATGTATAAGGATTTGTTTTATTTGCTGATGTGTAATTAGAGAAATAACATGTTGTCCATTCCCAGACGTTTCCGCTCATATCGTATATCCCTAATTCGTTTGGTTTCTTAGTTCCAACTTCTTTTGTAGCACTTCCTGAATTACTTGAATACCATGCCACTTCATTTATATTATCACTTCCTGAATATTTATATCCTTTACTTTGATTTCCGCCTTTTGCAGCATATTCCCATTCTGCTTCTGTAGGCAATCTGTATCCTTCTACTTTCGTTATGTCTGTTGTTATTCTTCCGTTTCTATCAAGTAAGTTTCCTTTATCATCATATGCAGGTGCTAAACCTTCTTTTTCGCTCAACCAATTACAATAATTAACAGCATCCCACCAGCTTACATTTACAACGGGTGCTTTCGCCTTATATGTTTCTTTGAGTAAATTTATTGAATTATTAATAATGTTATATTCTAATCCATGGTTTTTTAAATTAATTGAACTATTTTTATAATTCATAATTTGTGTATCAAAATTTATATTTGAATATTTTTTATTATTAAAAATATCTGTTATGTATTCAAAATACTTTTCATTAGTTACTTCATATTTCCCGATAAAAAAGTCATAAGTTATTGCTACTCTTGATGTAGGTCTTTCATTGTCCCTTCCATCTCCCCATGTATCACCAAGTGTAAATATACCTTTTTCAACTCTAACCATTTCATGTGTTGAGAATTCTAAATTTAGATTAGAGGATGCTTTTTTGTTTAAAAATGTTATTTCTTTTAATGTTTTCATTCCAAAAGCTAAAATATTATTATTTATATTAATTATCATTTTCTCATTTTCAGCTTTCACAAATTTACCTTGTATCACCCCTCCGTCAAAAAATGTTAATCTTATATCAGGTTTTTCTTCATTTTTTGAAGTGTTTAAAAATGTTATTTCTTTTAATATGGTTGATTCTATTGATAATAAATCTCCATGTTTTTTTATTATTATTTTGTTATTTTCTAATTTTATAAATTGTGCAAATATTGAGGTGTTATCATGAAATGTAAGTTTTATATCGGTTTCTTCTTTTAAATCTAATGGAGTATTTTCTATTTTTAACACTTTTTCTGATGGTAATTTTATAGTGTTTCCATATATGTCCAAAACAAGTGTTTCTGTATCAAATAATTTGATATCTCCTATAAATTTGTTTCCATCATCTGTTAGTATTATGTTTTTCTTTAATTCACTTTTGTTCCCATAATTAATATATTTTATATATTCTGGACTTGAAAGCATTATTTGCATTTTATCTTTTGATAAAATTACGGAATTTTCTGAAAATTGTTCTATTTTTTCCATTTTATAGTTTTCATATATTACAATTCCTATTTGGGTTACTTCGCTTTCTTGTACTTTTTCGGCATATATTTTGTTTATGTTATCTTTATTTAATTTCAAGTTTCCATAATTTGTTTCAGCTATGTGTGTGATGCCTTGAATATTTAATATTTTTCCATTAAAATTTTGAGTATCTGAAAGTATTATTGTGGCATTGTTCCAATTATATTTTGTCGGTTCTTCTCTTTTGTAATTCATTGAAAAACCTGCTAATATATTGTTGTCTGTTATTAATAGTCTTCCACCCGGTATTTCAAATACTGATGTGTCTGAATTATAATTTAAAAGCCTCGCTTCTTTTATGTTTGTTCCGTCTTTTAACATTATTCCTTCGCTAACTTGTGTACCTTCTATAAAAATTACTGAGTTCACGTCATTTGCTGGTATGTTTATATTTGCATACTGTGTTTTTACTACAAAACTAATTCCCGTATAAGTTAACAGTTCTCCTGATGTAGTGTCTCCATTTTTTAAAAATACTCTTGTTGGAAAAATTGTTAAGGCTATTAATGATAATAATAAAAACAATAATAATGCTTTTTTCATTTTTTTGTTCCTCCCTTTAATTATTTTGATTTTTATTTCGCGCTTTTTAATCTGTCTTTAAATTTAGGTCCGCCAAATGATAACCCCGCACTAAATTCAACAAATTGAATAAATTCTTTTTTATATAATGCTCCAACTTTTACATTATACGTTATAGTGTTAAATAATGTTCCTGAAAAAGGCAAAAATAAGCCGTCTATATATATACCAAATCCATAATGTGTATCATATAATAGTCCGCCTGAAAATAGATTTCCTTTCCAAATATTTAAAGGTGATTCAAATATTAGTTCCATCATATTTGCAGTTAATCCAATGGGCAAATCAAATCTAAAATTTTTATTATTTGGAGAATAGGATATCCCAAGTCCTGTATAAAAATATCCAAAAATATTTTCTTTAGGGTAATTAACTTCTATAAAAAATGGTGTGATTACTTTTATTCCATAATATGTAGCGTTTTCTTTTAAAATAAATGTTTCTTCAATTGAATCATAATCTTTTAAATATGTAGTGTATGAAAAATAAGGATTAATAATAAATTTTGTGCCTAAATAATATCTATCGGTTTCTGCAACTTCTTTAAATAAATAAGCATATTTTTCATTGTTTTCAAGCATTTTTTTATATGTATATGTCCAATTTCCTTCTTTATATGGATAGAGAGTTTTTGAATAAAGATTATAGTTTTCATTATTTCCAGAAATGCTTATTTGATTTAAGATGTTTGAAACTTTTTCTGTGTCTTTGTTTTCAATTGCATTTTCTAAATCGATTTTTATTTCGTTAAAATGTGCTGTTATGTTCATATCTTGAGTTACGCTTATTTTTATGGGTTGAACATTACTTATTAAATCTCCGCTCCAATGTGAAAAATAATATCCTTCTATTGCTTCTGCTTTTAAAATTAATTCTGTATTTTTTCCATATAAACCGCTTCTGTTTAAATAGCCTTTATTTTCTGGTTTTGAGCTAATGTTTATCGTATAAGTTTCAATATAATTATGCTCATTTGATTCTTGCCAAATTAAATAGGGGTATGTTTTATTTGATTTTATATTCCATATGTTATTAAAATTCCAATTTTTAAAAGTATTTTGATTATTCATTTGTTCTTTTAAATAATATGTTTCTGAAATTTCTCCCATATTATTCCCAATAATATTATGAGTATTTATTTTGCCTGTTACTTCTGTTTTTGTGTAGCAATAACTAATTTTCGCATCAAGGTTTATTCCTGTTATTCCGCCTACGTTTTCTTCACCTTTAATTTTTCCATATGAATATGTATTTTTTATTTTTCCGTTAAAATTTGCTCCGCTAATACCTCCAATAAAATATGTTCCTTCAACATCAGCCATAGAATAAGATTCTTCTATAATTCCGGCATTCAATCCTGTAAATGCTCCTGCTTTATCGTGTCCAATTATTTTGCCTTCTACTTTTGATTTTTCTATTTTCCCACCAGCATTGTATCCAGCAATTGCCCCTACATATTCAAAACCAACTATATTAACATTTTCTAATTGTATGTTTTTTATTACAGCATTTTTTTCTAAATATCCAAACAACCCAATATTATTTTCATTTGGTCTGTTGATATTTAGATTAAATATTTTAAATCCATTTCCATCAAAAGTTCCTGTAAATCTTTCTACATAATTTCCTATAGGTTTCCAGTTATTAAATGCAGATAAATTTATGTTTGCAACTTGTTTAAAATGTTTATCTAAATTTTCTCTTATATAAAATAAGTCATTTGCTGTTTTGACTAAATAGGGGTTTTCTTTTGTTCCGTTTCCTATATATTGAATTTTGATAGAAAAAATATTAGAAATTATAATTATTATTATAAAAATACTTATAATTTTTTTTATTTTTAATTCCTCCCTTCTATCTTAATTGAAACTGTATTTGATTTTAATCCTTTTTGGTTTGTCCAATATAATTTGTATGTTCCTTCTTCATAATTTGATATCACATGAGTGTTTGATGTTCCTACGTAAATTATTTTTTCTTCTCCGTTTATTTCTTTAATTAATATGTATTCTTTAAAATCTAAAACGTCTATTCTATCCCAACTTAATATTAAAATGTTCTGCGTGATTGTTTTTCTTAAGGCTGTTGGGTTTAGTTTAGGTATACTATGGGTTTGTAATGTTTTTGAGGTTTCGTATATTTTTTGTTTATTGTATATTCCTTCTATTTTTACTTCTAATATTTTTCCGGCAATAAATTTTAATTCTCTTGTTCCTTCTTTCATTTTTATTTGTTCATTTAATGATGTTGATATTATAAATTCTTCGTATTTTGATATTTTTGAAATGTCTTTTATTTCTAAAAATACTTTTTCTTCTTTTTGATACAATTCAATTTTGGGATTTTGTGGGTATCCATATATTTCAAATGTTCTTGGTTGTGATTCTTCTTTTAATTTGTTTGTTGTTTTGAAGCTTATTTCTGTTTTTGAGTCTTTTGGTGGTGTAAATTCATATGTTGTATTTTTTGTTGTTATTCTTTGTATATCATTTTCTGTTTTTATTGATATTATAAATTCTTCAAAGTCTAAAAAAGTTGGTTTCCTTAATATAAATATTGTTCTTTCTCCGCTTTGTATAGCAGATGCTTCGGGTATTGTTGGTTTGCTATGGGTTTGAATTTTTAATTGTGTTGGTTGTGATTTCATGTTTTCAGCTAATGTGAAAATGTTAATTGTATATTCTATTCCTGTTTGTGGAACGTTATAATCAATTTGATTCTTATTTGTAGTAAATGTCTCGTTGTTTATTTGTATTTCATATCCTGTTGTTTTATATTTTGTTTCGTCTTCAAAATTTATTGTAATTTTTCCATGTTTTTCATTATAGTTTATTATTTTTGGGTTTTTGGGGATTGTTTTTACATCTATTGAATTTGGTTGAGATTTCATCTGACTTGTATTTACTGAAAATATTTCTATTTTTGTTATTTCTCCTATTTTTAAATCTGTTATTGTTAAAATATTCGTTTTTGTTTTGATTTCTTTTCCATAATATTTTATTAGATAGTGTGAAAAATCTGGTTGTTCGTTTCTGTTCCAAGTTAATAATAAACTGTTTTTTTCTTGATTATAATGTTGTGAGATTTGTTTTACAATTTCAGGTTGAGAAAAAGCAAATATTGTTTGTATTTCTGATTCTGATGTTTCTTTATTGTTATGGTTTACAGAAACTATTTTATATCTATAATTAACTCCTATTAAAGTTATAGGATCTATTACTGTGTATCCATCATTTATGTAATCGGCTGGGATTGTATTTATTAATGACCAGTCGTTGTTTTCTATGGATTTATATATTCTATATTCTTTTGTAAGATAAGAATTTTGTCCGTGAAAGTTTATTGTTGTTTGATTTGGCGTATAAATAGCATTTATCGATGCTGGTGGAGCTATTCCATTTTTATATTTATCATATTCTTTTTGGTCAAGTATTATATTTATTTTTTCAGATAATCTTTGATATGTTTCGCCCGTATAAAGGTCTGTTAGTTGAATATTCAAAATTGTTTCGTTGTTTATATTTATTATTTCTCCTGTCAATAAAATATCCCCTTGTGAAAGGTTTATTTGTCTTTCTCCACTATAAAAAATATAAGATATCTTAATATCTTGAGCAATTTCTCTTAAGTTTCTTCTGTCAATTACATTATAATTTTGTTTGCTTAATTGTTCTATCATTATTTCTCTTAAATAATATTCTAATAGTTTATTTTCAGGATGAGTTATTCTTCCAACTACTATGTTTTTTTGATTGTTTACAGTTATTTCTTTAGCAATTTTTGAGATGATTTGTTGCGTGGTATCTTTTTTACCGCTTTGAATTGAACATGATGCAAATAAAATGATTAATGGGATGATAATCCAAATAATTTTTTTCATTTTCGCCTCCGCATATATTATATTATTTTACTTTCTGTAATATTATACAATAAATCATTAATATTTTGAATATGTAAAAAAGCTATTTTATATATTTTAAGAATTATTAACATAAAAATTTTAAAATCTTAAAACGATAATGAAGTAAAATGCTGATACATAAAATGTTTTAACATGTGAAAATATAAAAAACAATTGTATTAGTTTATGGTATAATTATATTGAAAAAGCGAAAATGTTGTAAATAAAAAAACTGTCCACCCCGTCAGCCTTCGGCTGCCACCCCTCAAGAGGGGAATTAAAGGCAATTTAAAGAAAAAAATCATAAAAAGTTTATGTAGTGTAACAGCCACGCGTTTTGTGCACGGCGTTACAGCACAGACAAAAATGTAGATATTTTATAGATGGTGTTAGGAAAAACATTAAAACTAAATGCTTATAATAATGAAGTAGTAAATAATGATAAAATAAACGCTCACAAGAGTTCAAATTTTCTAAAAAACAGATTTCGCTCTGAGAAAAAATGCTAAAATTATCAAACTCGCTACGCTCAAACATGCTATTTTCTTAACGCATTTTATCACCACCCTCAATTGTTTTTTGAACGAAAATTCTCAATTGTTCGCTACTTTATTTCATAATTATTTACTGTCAAAACATTATTAAAAAAGACTTTGAATTAATTCCCCTCATTGAGGGGTGGCAATCGAAGATTGGCGAGGTGGACAGGTTTTTAAAGAATTCGAATGAAAAAATGCTAAGATAAAAATGTAAAAAATTAAAGAAAAAGCCATAAAAGATTTTATGTAGTGTAACAGCCACGCGTTTTGTGCACGGCGTTACAGCACAGACAACAACATTTGCATGAAATATGAAATCTTATATAAATTAGTAGTATTTTTTAAGTTTTTATTTCTAATCTTTTGAAAAAATTCAAAGGTTATTTGAATGCTGTAACGCCGTGCAAAGTGCTGCGTGGCTGTTACACTACATAGAACATGAAACGGAAAAACGAAAAAAATCAAAAGGAGGGAAAAATCAAATGAAAAAAATTCCTATAGGACTTAGTGATTTTAAAGAAATAATAGAATCAAAATATTATTTTATAGATAAAAGCTTAATAATAAAAGATGTAGATGAAGGATCAAAAATAATATTATATCCAAGACCAAGAAGATTTGGAAAAACGTTGAATTTATCTATGTTAAAATATTTTTATGATATAAAAGGAAATAACAGAGAATTATTTAAAGGATTA
>Ga0334889_1001806_pt1 | contig 26504 bp, 28 predicted proteins | sample GraSluR1_MG_2_FD_207222 | JGI IMG/M metagenome (GOLD analysis project Ga0334889, IMG submission 207222) | Sludge microbial communities from methane-producing bioreactor in Wageningen University, Netherlands - Granular Sludge_8_08-R1 | ecosystem: Engineered > Bioreactor > Anaerobic > Unclassified...
CCCGCCAACAGCCGTCGGTCCCGTCGCGGGAAGGATCCGCCGGTACTCGGGTCAGTCCAGCAGCAAGGGAAGCCGGTAGAGGATCGCGGCCACCTCTCCGCGGGTGGCGTCTTGTCGGGGGTTCCAGCGGGAGTCGAAGTCTCCGAGGTCGTCCAGCAGTTCGTTGAACTCCGCCACCTGCATGTTCTGGCTGTGGTCATGATCCTTGAAGCCGTTCATGTACCCTTCCCAGCCGTACGGAGGGAGCCGCAGGGTGCCGGGGAACAGCCTGTTGGCGGCTCTCACCACCATGGTGACCGCCTGCGCCCGGGTCACCTCCAGGTAGGGTCCGAAAGCGGTGGCGGTGATGCCTCGGGTTATGCCGTTCGCGAAGGCGATCTCCCAGTCCGACCCGTCGTGGACCTGCCAGGTGACTCTACCTCGGTGGAGGTGGGGGTTGATGTCGTTTGCAGAGTTGCTGGTGATCTTGGTGGTGTATGTGGTGGCCATGTCGTAGACGAAGATCTCGAAGTCCGTGCCATCGGAGCCGTACCAGGCTACACGCCCTGATTCCACCACCGGATCGAGGTCGTCCCGGGTATTGTTGGTCGGCTGCCGCAGAACTCCGGTGGGGATCTCGTAGAGGAAGATCTCGTAATCGGTACCGTCGTCACCGGCCAAGACCACGTAGCCGCGGTCGATGGTGAGGATGCCCTGCTCGTAGGAGTCACTGGTGAGGTCCGTCGTGGTGGCCGAGCCGACGCGGTGCAGGTGTACGTCGTAATCGAACCCACCGCTTGCCCGATCAGTCATGGCCCAGGCGACCCAACCCCGGTCGAGATTGAACACGGGCATGCTGTGCGCATAGTAGTGCGAGTGGATGCCACTGTCGATGTTGTAAGTGTCGAAGCGGGGGGCACGTCCCGTGTGATTGAGGCTTCTCCACACCACCAGCCGGTCGTCAATCCGGGGAGCGGAGTCGAGACGGTCGTCGTTGGTGAGACGCTGCGTGGTCATGGTCTTGGTTTCGCAAAGGTAGGTTTCGCCGTTCAGGCCGGGAGGAAAACCGATCCAGGTGAGATAGCCGTCGCGTAGGCAGGGCATGCGGTCGTCGAAGCCGTTGTCCGTGACCCGCGTGCCTCCCCCGGCGACGAGATCGTGAATGAAGATCTCCTCACCTCCCGGCTCGTGCGCCACCCAGGCCACCTCTCCTCTCCAAATGGTGGGTGAATCGTCGTCATGGGTATTGTGTGTGAGTGCCGAGAGCGCACGCGTGACACAGTTGAAGGCCCAAATCTCGGTGTCCGAGCCGTCGGGGGCACTCCACACGATGAAGCGGCCGTCGGTAAGGGGCCGGATGTCGTCGACGGTGTTATCGGTGATCTGCCAGACGGGCCAGGAGGGGGCGGCGCCCACCGCCGCCGGGAACAGGAGTGATGTCGTAAGCACCGACATGAGAAAGAGCGAGAGGAGGCTGGAAGTGCGGCGGAGGTCGGAGACGTTCATGTTGACTCCCTTCTGTCGCGGGGCTCCGGCCGCCAAGCACCCGAGACGCGGCGGGTAGCCGCCGCGGCGGAGGAGAAGGAGCGGTTGTGGGGTGCGGTGAGAGGCCGCAGTGCGGTGAGAGGTCGCGACACGGGGGCCGGAGTGTAGACGAATCGGGCGGCGGGCAATATGCGGCGCGCCGTCTGCTCCCTCCACTCGGAGCGGAGAGCCTCTCGGCAGTTCTCGGCCATGACCTCTCAGGATCACCGACTATCTGAACCGAGTGTATGAGCCCGGCACCGTGCCAGAGGCCGCTGGCCCAGAATGTGAGATTCAAGTCGAAGAGTCTGCGTTTGAGTGCCACTCTGCTCCCGCCCAAGGGGAAGTACAGGTAGTCACGGAACCACGTGGAGAGTGATATATGCCAACGGTGCCAGAAGTCTCTGAGGCCTTGGGCCAGATAGGGGCGGCGGAAGTTCTCCACGGGGGCGAAGCCCAACATGAGGCCGGCGCCCAGAGCGAGGTCGGTGTATCCGGAGAAGTCGAAGTAGATCTGAAAGGTGAAGGCGAGGGTTGCCACGGCCAAGGGTAGACTGGAGAACGCCTCCGGCTGAGAGAAACCGGTGTCGGCCAATACGGCCAATTGATCGGCCACCACGAGCTTCTTCAGATAGCCGAGCAGCATGAGGCTGAGGCCGGCAGGGAAGGCGTGGGCTGAGAAGGCGATGGGCTTCTCGAGTTGTGGTAGGAAGTGGTCGGCCCTCTCGATGAGTCCGGAGAGGAGTTGGGGAAAGAAACCTATGTAGGTGGCCAAGTGCCCCAAGTGTCGCTCGCGACGGATCGTGCCTCGGTAGACGTCGACGAGGTAGCCGACTCCCTTGAGCGTGTAGAAGGCGAGCCCCACAGGAGCGACGAGCGAGAAGATGCCGCCGCCGTTCCCGGCACGGTCACCGGCGAGAGCGGGCACGGCGGCGGCCACTCCACTGGCGACGAATCCACTCTACTTGAGCACCAAGAGGGAAGCCGAGGTCAAGAGTATGAACAGGGCCAGATGCACCTTTCTCGAGGATGTGACTCTCTGTAGCCTCTCACTGTCCCCCGGATTCGGCGCGGAGCGTGCCAGAAGAAGCCCACCTAGGTAGGCGTTGGCGGTAACCCATAGCAGTGCTACCAGGTACTCCAGGCCGAGACTCGCATAGAAGACGTAGCCTGCCGCGAGCAGCACAATCCAACGACGGTCGGGCCGTACCCGGAAGGTGAGCAGTACCACGGCCGGCAGGAAGAGCAGGTAGGTTCCAGTGGTGAAAGTCATAGGAGCCTCAGCTGGTATCCGACCCTTGGAACACTGGCGTGGTTGTCTTTGCGGCCACGGAGACTGCGGTGTGGCAAGGAACTCCATGTGTTGCCGCGAGTGGCCCCATCTCCGTTGATTGTACTCTCGAGCAGATTACGTGTCGCAATGAAAACCATGACCAGTCTTGATGTCCATGTCGTGTGCTGGTATGCTGTATCGCGATTAGCATTGCTTTGGAGGTCTCCTGGTTGACGTCCACCCAACTCGATCTACACTCGCACAGCCCTTTGGTGCCTGCTGACTATCGTGGCCCACAGGAGACCACCGCCCGGCAGATAGTCGAGAGTGCGCTTGAGGCTGGGCTCGGGCTCTTGGCCGTCACCGATCACTTCTCTGTCGACTTTGTGCCCCACATCGAGGCGGCCGCACGGCGGCACGCCGCTGAGTCTGGGGTCGAGCTGCTGGTGGTTCCTGGGGCGGAGATCAGGGTGGCGTGGGGAGAGGATGAAGTCCACCTCATCGCGCTCTTCCCTCCAGAGTCGTACCGGGAGTGTTTCGACGAGCTGGCACGAACCTTCGGCATCGATCACACCGCCTTGTTGGTGGAAGATCTGCCGAGGGTGACGTTGCGCGCTCATCCTTCGGTTGTGGCGCGGCGCATTGTAGAACTCGGCGGCCTCTGCCATATCGCGCATGCCGATCGCGTCTTCGGTTCTTACCGTCTGCTGGACCGGCCGCTCTTCGACCGGCTGGCTGGGAGCGGGGCAGTCGCTGCGGTTGAACTGGTGGATCCGGCGAACAGGGGAGAGGCGGCGAGGCGTGCGCCAGGAGTGAGCATCATAGCCTCCTCGGATGCCCACAGCCCTTCTGAGATCGGTCGCCGCCGCACGACTCTCTTGCTGGACGAACCATCGTTTGCCGGTTTGGCGCGGGCCTTGGGCGTCGTGGATGAGGAGTCGGCCCTCGCGGTCTGACGGGGCCCGCCCTCAGGTGGCACGGAGTCATCAAGGGGCCGGTGCCCCGGCCGACAGCTGCTACGGCCGGTTCAAGCCCCGGATTGCCGCCTCAAGCTCTGGTGGTCTAATCGACCCGCCTGATTGTCGAGTTCTCATGGCACGCGGAACGTGTCGTAGCATTCCGGCCAGTGCAGCCCCACGTGCGCCGAGAGCCGGGCCCCCAGGTAGCGGACAGTGCCGCGGGCGTTCAGCAACACGGGCATGAAGTCTTCTCCACGGAGGTGCCCCAGAGAGCCGGAGGCGCAGTCGCGGGCGGCAAAGCGGCGGACGTGGTCGGCTCTCACTCCGGGTCCGCGCAGCACGATGGGGAGGGGATCTCCCGAATGGATGAGACCGGTTCCGGAGGGGGTGCCGTGGTCGGCGGTGACGCAGACAAGCGTGCCGGGGGGCGTCGGGTCATCGGCCCGGAGCGGGTCGCCGGCGGTGAGGGCCGCCAGGCCGCGGTCGATGTCGGCGATGACGTCGCGTTTCAGGGAGGGGTCCTTGGCGTGTCCGGCCTCATCCGCCGCTTTGGTGTGGACGAGTACGAAGTCGGCGCCCTCTGTGAACGCGGCGGACGCAGCTTCGAGGCGGGCCTCCATGTCGGCGCCCGCATCAGGAAGGGTGGAACCTGCGTGGAAGCCAAGGCCCAATTCGGCGGCGATTCCCTTGAGGAGGATGCCCGACCCGACGATTGTGCCCTTCAAGCCGGTGTGCTCTGTGAGCGTGGGTAGTCTTCTCTTCCGCCCTACCCACTTGAGAAGCGGAAAAAGTGACAGCCCGTCCCGGCAGAGCCCGCGATTGTTGAACACCGCGTAGGCGTGGTGCAGAAAAGCGGTGACGGCTGCTGCGGTCAAGCGGGCCGCATCCCGATCGCGGGCATTGTCGAGAGGCTGCACCGCCGCGAGCGGTCGGCCGGTGAAGAAGGGGTCGCAATCAGTGACATCCTCGCTGCCTCCTCCCGAGATGGTGAGGATTCCCTGGAGGCTCCCGGTGTCGACGAGTTGCAAAGTCAGTCCTTCATGCCGAAAGAGTCCAAGGCGAGCGGTGAGATTCCGGCACAGCTCGTCCTTGACAGGCGCGAAGTGTTCCACCAGTGTGAGAGACCCGTCGGCCTCGCGACGTACCATGCTGAACAAGGTGCGGAAAGCCACCTCATCGGGTGAAAGACTGAGACCGCACCCGGCTGCTTCGAACACCACTCTCCCGGGATAATCTGCGGGTGGATAGCCGAGGAGTACAAAGTGAGCGAGCTCGGTGCCTGGTGCTGTCCCCGGTCCCAGGGGATGCAGGATGCCCGTGGCTCCCGTCTGGGCGAGGGTGTCGAGGTGGGGGGTGTGGGCGGCCTCGAGGGGGGTCTGGTGGTCGAGTTCGGGCCAGGCTCTGTCCCCGAGACCGTCGATCATGATCACGAGGATACGCGGTGGCTGACGGGTGGCGGTTGGTACTGCCGAGGTGTTCATGTCCCGTGTGGAATCATGTGCGGAGGGTGGTCACCTGCTGTCGCCCCTCATGCTCGGAGCTCGGTTGTGACCGTTGACTCGAGCACCGCCCGTACGATAGCGACATAATCCGGTTGGTCAGAATCGTTGTCCTCGTGATTCTTGCGCCACGCATCAACTACCGCGCGGCCCACCGGCTCTAGGAAGTGCAGCGCATATGCGGCGTACGCCGTTTCGTCGTAGAGCACCGACCCGTCAAGCTGCGTGTAGTTACCTGAGAGCAGGCAGCCCAGCTGCCCGTGTCCCTCCTGCCAACGGTTACCGACCAGCGCCGCCACTTCCGCGCCTGTCCAGGATCTGAGGGGTTGCATCAGTTCGATGCCGGCGTGGGCCAGCACTCTGCCGGTGGCGTCTATACCCTGGGGGAGTTGGCTGAGCTTCACGCGGCCGTCGTGGCTGTCACGTTCGCCGGCTATGATGGGAGTATTGCCGGCCTGCCAAGAAATGGGCACTCGGAGCAGGTGCAGGTAGAGGTGGCAGGCCAGGCACGGCGACCACAAGCCCAAGAGGGAGCGAACCCCTGCCGCGAAGCGGGTGTTCAGGGCCGACCAAAGCGGAGGGTCGGAGAGGACGACCGGTTCCAGTACGTGACATTCAGCGCCCAGGCTTTGCTGGAGCACATCAATGGCGTGAAGGGGTGCCTCACGGTCGCCGATTTCCGTGCCCACGTAGGCGACAGTGGGGATGAGCTCCGAGAAGCTGCGCAGACGGACGGCCTGCAAGGCCGCCGCGATACTGTCTCGTCCAGCGATCTCGACGATAGCGGTGTCACTCATGAGCTACAGTGTACCGTGCATGCAGCGCGCGGGGGACGGGACGGCGCATCGGCGGTGCTGTGTGATGAAAGCCCGCGTCGGAGTCTTCTCCTGTATCAGACCTCTTCTGCCCGGTTGCTCGTGGCCGCCCGGAGCACGGGCGCCTCTCGGCCTGCGGGCCTCCCCGTCGGCCGGGCGGCAGGGCCTCCGCGCCAGTCATTGGCCGACGGCGTATAGTATGTACCTGATGGAACCCGCAAGTCCTCACAGCCCCGAGCGGGCGCGCGCAGGCCCGTTGGATCGCGCCGAGGTGCGTGTGCGTCTACATGCCTCCCGCGTTCTGGTCGAGAACAGAGAGCGCGGCCTGCCATGCATACCTGCCGCCGTACTCATCGGGATACTGGCAAATGCCGATGGCCCGCACATAATTCTCACCCGGCGGACCGCTCACATGAAGGACCATCCTGCGGAGATAAGTCTCCCGGGGGGGCGAATACAAGAGGAAGATGATGGACCGGGGGCCGCAGCTCTTCGGGAGACTTTTGAAGAAATTGGAGTCACTCCCGACAAGGTCGAGCTCTTGGGGTGCCTCTCACCCTATGAGACGGTCACCGGGTTTCGCGTGCACCCATTCGTGGGCTGGATTGAGCCACCGGTTGATTTTGTCATCGATGTCCGCGAAGTGGCTGAGGTGTTCCAGGTCCCTCTCGGGTTCGTGCTGGATTCCCGCAACCATCGGTGCGAGACCATCACCTACAACGGAAGGCGCCACCGCTACTACGTCATCTCCTACCCTGGGCACAAAATCTGGGGTGCCACAGCAGGCATACTGGTGAGGTTTGCGCAGGCCCTGGGTTGCTGAGGCTGAGTGGAGTTGCTCAACAAGATCCTCACCGAACGGCAGGACAGGCTTCTGGCCGAGGAGCGTAGCCGGCTCGCCGATCTACAGGTCATCCTTGCCGGGCACGATGCCGAGGCGGATGACCTGAAGGCGCTGGAGCGTTCCATCCGCCAGCTGGATGAGCTCTTTCTGTTGGTGGTGGCCGGCGGGTTCAACTCCGGCAAGAGCGTGTTCATCAACGCCCTTCCCTTCTAGTGTCCCGAGTTTGAAAATGCACAGGCTTTGGCGTCCCGTTGGCGAAGCTCCTCTCAAACTGCGAGGATGGAGGGGGCCATGGGATGACCGACGGTCAAGATCGAGCCTTCCGAACTGGAGCGGGAAACCCTCGAACGCTGGGCCCGCCGGCCCAAGAGCGCCCAAGCCTTGGCCCAGAGATGCCGGATCGTGCTCCCGGCCGCCGAGGGACGCACCAACGGAGATAGCGCGGCCGAACTCTCCCTGGCTCAGGCCACGGGTATGAGTCAAACCGCCGTCTGCCGCATCTGGGAGGCCTTTGGGCTGAAGCCCCACCTCACCGAGAGCTTCAAGCTCTCTCCTGATCCCCAGGCAATTGACAAAGTGCGAGACATCGTGGGGCTCTACCTCAACCCGCCCGATGCGGCCGTTGTCCTTTGCGTGGACGAAGAATCCCAGATCCAGGCGCTCGACCGCACGGCTTCCATCCTGCCTCTTCTCCCCGGGGTGCCGGCCCGGGCGACCCACGACTACCGAAGGTTCGGTACCACCAACCTCTACGCCGCCCTTGATCTGGCTTCCGGCAAGGTGATCGCCGATCTCTCCCTTCGCCACCGGGCCGCTCTATTCACCAAGTTCCTGCGCACGATCGACCGGGAGGTACCGAAGGACCTGGCGGTACATGTGGTGGTGGACAACTCCTCCACTCACAAGACCCCGGCCGTCAAGAACTGGCTTCTGGCTCATCCCCGCTTCGTCTTTCACTTCACCCCCACCTGCGGCTCCTGGATGAACCTGGTGGAGCGCTGGTTCGGCGAACTTACGACCACATGGCTCATGCGCGGGACCCACCGCTCGGTGAAGGAGCTTGTCGCTTCCATCCGCACCTGGCTCGCCACGTGGAACGAGAATCCCCGGCCCTATGTCTGGCACAAGAGCGCCGATCAGATCCTGGAAACGCTGGCAGCTTATTGTCATCGAATCAATGACTCGGGACACTAGGCTTCCGAGGTGGAAGTGGTCGACACGCCCGGCACCAATGCGCTCGATAGGGAACACGAGGCGCTCACCGAGCGTTTCATCCCTCCCTCCGATGTGGTGTTGTTCGTGACCTCTGCAGACCGGACCTTCACGGAGAGCGAACGCGCGTTCATAGAGCGCATTCGGAGCTGGGGGAAGAAGCTCGTGTTCATCATCAACAAGGTCGATATCCTGCGCTCGGACGAGTGGAGAGCGGAAGTGGAGCGGTTTGTCGCCGAGAACGCCGAGTGGCTTCTGGGCTTCTCTCCGGAGGTGTTCTCGTTGTCTTCCCGGCAGGCGTTGGAGGCGAAGGTCGACGGAGATGAGAACGGCCGGCTCATGCGCCTGAGTCGATTCGGGGTTTTCGAGAAGTACTTGGTCGAGACACTTGACGACAATCAGCGGGTTCGCCTCAAACTGCTCAATCCTTTGGGAGTGGGCCTCAACCTCGCCGAGAGGTACCGACAGGCCACCCAAGGGAGTCTCTGATGACGTGTCCGCGCTGGACAGCATCGAACATCAGCTTGACCTCTACCAGGAGGATCTCTGCCGCGAGTTCGATTTCCGCATCACCGATGTGGACGGAGTGCTGCGAGAACTGGAGGAGCGTGGCCAGCAGTTCTTGGACGAGACCGTGCGCATAGGCCGCATCTTCGATCTCATAAGAAAGACCTGCGTGAAAGAGGAGTTCGAGAGCAAAGTGGTCGCGGACGCCCCCGACCAGATAGAACAGAAGGTGGGGGAGATCATCGATTGGATGGTGAGCGCCGAACTCCGCCAATGGCAGGCCCTCGACAGGCGTCTGACCGAGCGGCGGGCCCATCATGCCGACCGGGTGGTGGGCAGCCTCGGCAGCTTCGACCAAGACCGAAGACAGCTTCTTGATACGCTGGGCCGTGCCGCCCACCGCACGGTAGACTCCTACAAGCCCGATGTGGAAGCGAACAGGCTGGCCGACTCGGTGCAGAACTCTGTGGCCGGTCTGGCGGTCATAGAAGTGGGAGCCATCGGGCTGGGGGCTATTGTCGCCGCTTTGGCCACGACCACTCTGGTCGACGTCACCGGTATCCTGGCGGCCGGTTTCGTGGTCGCGATGGGTCTCTGCGTGCTCCCTGCGCGTCGCTTCCGTGCCAAGACCGAGCTCAACAAGCGGATCGGAGAGCTTCGCTCCCGGCTCACGGCCGCACTGAAAGAGCAGTTCGAGCACGAAAGCGAGCGCAGTCTGGTTCGCATCCGGGAGGCTGTTGCTCCCTACACTCGCTTTGTGCGGGCCGAACGCGAGCGGTTCATCGTCATGCGCTTCGCGTATGCCCCGGCAGCAGATGCGTGCCTGCTACGTGCGTACGAAACCCATGCGTCTATGCCGTCAGAGAGACCAACAACACGGTCCCGGCTCCGACGATCGGGGCGACCACCGTCACGTAGGGGAATGTCTTTCGAAGAACGGCACCTTCTCTCCCGACGATGCCGGCAGTACCGGTACCCAACAGGGCATTTGCCGGGGCTATGGCGTTACCCAGCGCGCCGCCGGCACTTTGGCCGGCGATGATGGAAGCCTCCGGCAGGCCTTGAAGTCCGGCCACATCCTGCTGTAGTCCGGCGAGAAGGACGTTTGAGGCGGTGTTGCTCGAGGTGGTGAAGGCTCCGACGACACCGATGACATTCGCGAGAAACGCGTAGCCAAGCGGCGGTACGAAAGTCGCGATACCGAGGGCCAATGTCCTCGTCTGGCCCGAGTTGTCGAGGACGGTCGCCATGACCATGAACGCGGTCACCGCGACCGACGCGGGAAAGGCTCCGTCGGCTACTCCCTTCCAAATACCTTCAGGTTTCTCTGTTCGGGCCCACGACTGGAAGTGTCCCCGCAGCCGGTACACGACCCAGGTGATGCCGGTCGCAACGAGAATGAACGTGCCCGGGTGGGTGAAGACTGCGAACGGGGAATGTGCGTCGGTGGCCTCTCTGATGACACCGTAGCCGGTTGATGTCTCGGGGAACGGCACGCCTACCGTGAACGCTCCCAGGGCCCTTTCGGCGGCCGGTATCAGGAGCACGCCAAGGGTCACCACGATGAGAGCGAGATAGGGAAACGCCGCCATGGTAAGCCCCATGACCGGCTCTCGGTCTCTGGCCTTCTCTTCTCGGGGCGTTGACGACTCCTGACCCCGCTCACTGTTCTTGCCGCCGTTCATGGCGGGACGCTGCATCTCCCCGTGAGTGTTGTCATAGCGGCTCCACCTGGACAGAGGATAGAGAGCGAGCAGCGCGATGGTGCCGGCGATGAAGTTTGACACGATGGGGTTCCATAGAACGAGCCCTAGCTGGACTCCTCCATGGATGAGCGACACGATGAGGATCATCGGCAGGGCGTGACGTACGGCCGACCAGCGGCCATAGAGCCAGGCGATGGTCAGTCCTGCGAACAAGTTCGTGATCCACAGCAGCAGTGCCGTCTGCGCCGCCGTTGCTCTGGGGTCGGCGATATCAATCACCTGGTTGGTCGCGAGCCAGACCACGGCGATGGTGCCGAACATGTTTGCCCAGGCATGGCCGATGAGGGTCATGGCCACCGCGTATACCGGTCGCACCCCCAATGCGACGAGGAGCGGTGCCACCACTGCGATGGGGACACCGAAGCCGATAATGCCTTGCAGGAAGGAAGCGAAGACCCACCCGAACGAAAGGACAAGAAAGAGTTCGTTGTGGCTGAACCTCAGAATGCCCGCACGTAGCGCATGAAAGGCCCCCGCCCTGTCGGCCACCGCGTACAGCAGCATTGCCGGCCAGATCACGTACAGGACGAACACTGATTCCCACAGGCCCTTGCCGCCGGCAGTGGCAATTGTATGGAGTGGGGTTCTGAACAATACTACCGCAACCAGAGCGGCAATCAGCATGCCGACCGGGGCTGCTCTTGTCGACTTCCATCGGAGTCCGATCAGAAGGAACAGTAGGACGACGATGGATGAGAGCGCTGCTATCCAGTGACCCGCATTGGTGGGTACGTGAGGCTCCATGTGCTCCGCGTTCAGTTGACCATCGTCGGTCTGATGTGCATCTGCATTGCGCGCAACCGTCTTTGGCGCTCTATACCCGGTGGGTGACTTTCCTATTGCGAGTCCTGGGGAAAGGCTTCCCGGCCGGCCGTGAGTGGGCAGATGGCCGGCACCCTGTACCGGGCAGTGAGCGATAGGATTCGGCTACAAGGCGGTGACGGGAATACGGGAATATGGGAATGGTCTCGTGCGGTGTTGCTCGAGCCGCAGGCGCAGGCTGAGCCGGACCGCGTTGTGAGAAGGAGTGGGGGCGCCCTCCGCGACGTGTTACTTCAGAGAAGGCACCTGCGCGCGCTATCCCTGCGGACCGGCATAGGCGGGGAGCCTTCCGGCCTCCACGTTCTCATCGACGTGGCGCATGAGGAACAGAGCCATGTGACCGCGCAGAACCGAGCCGAACGGGCCGTAGGTGCCGTCACCGAAACCGACGGCGATGCCTTGGGCGGCCAGTGCGTTGATGTGGGCGGCACGGGCCAGCGTGTCGGGCACGTCGTCGAAGAAGCTCTCATCGGTGTCGTAGCTGCCGTCTTCCAACAGGTTCTGCACTCGAACCATGAAGGTGGCCATGTCTCTGCGGGTGACGTCGGCATAGGGCGAGAAGGTGCTGGCGGTAGTGCCCTGCGTCACGCCCAGCGCGTAGAGCAGAGCGATGGCGTCCTTGGCCTCCTGACTCAGCGCACCGATGTCGGTGAAGCCAGGGTCGACCAGCTCGGCCGGGGCTTCGAGGGCGGTGTTCGCGACCGCGTAGTTGATGAGCCGAGCCAGGAAGAGCGCCATCTGCGACCGCATCACCGGTTCGTACGGCCGGTAGGTGCCGTCGGCGTAGCCCACGGTGATGCCGTAGAAGGCGAGGCAGTTTATTGCCTGCTGGTGGGCCTCCGTCAGCCCGGCGATGTCGGTGAGGCCGGCACTGAAGTCACCCATGAACTGCGCGGCGAAGTCGATGCCTCGAGCCTGTAGCTCAAACGTGAGAGCCAAGTCGACCACCAGCGTGTCCGTGCCGTTGTAGGTGAGGATCTCGGAATGGACGGCCGGGTACTCGGTCCCCTCGGACTCGGCCCAGACCCTGAAGGCCCGGTCGGCTTCGATTCCCCACATGGCGAAGTGGCCCTCTTCATCGACCTCATGGGCAGGAAGGCCTTCCGGGTCACCATTATCGGTTTCATACCAGATCCACACAGTGGCATCCGGAATGGGGTCACCCGTCTTGGCGTCGGTCACCGTGCCCGTGACTGCCGGAGGCCCCACCTGGGGCTCCAGAGCGATGTTCACTTGGATGGGCTCGGTGCCGTCGAAGACAAACGGATCACTCTCTGCCCCGAGATACCCGTCGGCGCCCGCCAGCACCCAGTAGTGGCGGTCGTCGAACGGCTCTCTGTCGAAGAAGGCGTAGGCGCCGGTTCCGTCGGTCACGGTCTGCCCGTCACCGGTGGGCCCTCCAGGTGTGCCGAATGGCTGGCTGCGAAGCAGGGCGGTCTCCGCTCCGGCGATGGGTAGGCCGGTGTCGGCATCGGTGATCACGCCGAAGATGGACGGTTGGGGCTCTCCGTTGTCGGCAAGAGCGGCTCCGGCCACACCGAGCGACATCACCAACAGAAGCACCAAGGCGAAAGCCAGGGCTCGTGAGCGAGTAAAGGGAGGTGGGACGGGACGCGAAGACATTGTGTTCCTCCTAGGTCGCGGCATGGGCTGCGCTTCTGCAGCAGTGCCTTTGTGTCGCGTTGCCTGTGCCATTACCCTACCAGACCCCGCGAAAGGCGTCAGCCGAAGGCATTGATGTGTGCCTCTCGCGAGCAGGCAGATATCGCACCAGTGAGAGTGCTCATCCTGAGTGGTCGTCGCGGACGGTGAGGTCGCTGACGCTGCATCAAGGGACCGGGGGCTATTCCTCGTCGGCCGGCCGTCGTCTTTTCGACTGTTCCATGTTCGCACGCACGCCCGTGACACGTCGCAGGTAGGAGCGCGTGGTGCGGGCCAGCCAGCGGAAATGCACAGCCACATGGACGACCACCGTGGCTGAGAGGGCGAGGCCTCCCCACTTGTGTATCTCCACCCATACCGCGCGCTCGGGGAAGAACCCACGGGGAAACACCACCCACAGCAGCACGGAGGAGATGGCGAGAAGTGCGGCCAAGAGAGCAAGCACCAGAAACATCCCGTACAGGAGGTGGGTTCTTGATCTCACGCTGCCCTCTCTTTGCTCACGTGAGGTCGTCCATCACAGGCAGATCCAGAACCAGAGGGCGTACTCCGGCGACACGATGACCCGCACATCCAAGGGGATGTGGATGTGACTCCCCGCAAAGCCTCTGAACTCCTCGGGTCCCGTCTCGTACACGAATCCGCAGCCCCCCGAGGCTTGGTCCGCGTTTATCCTCTCCACCCAGTAGCCGTCCACGGGGTCGGCTCCGGCTATGCGGTCGTACCAGGTGAGCCCCACTGACTCGAGACTCCCCTGTTCTCCCAGGCTGAGCAGAATGTCCAAGGCGGTGACCACCCCGGGAGCAAGGATGTCGGGGCGTGTGTCATGGGGGGTCACGGTGACATTCTCGAAGACCAGGTCTGTAAGTGGACCGTTGATGACCACCCGGGGAATCACCACTTCACCGTTGTTGGCGCCAAGGCGTTCGACCTCGGCGGCGAAGGTTCGATAGACACGGTCCATGTAGTCTTCGTCGCGGGTGAAGACACGGATGTCGGTCCCATCCTTGAAGGGGTACATATCCATGCGGAACACATTCGTTTCGAACCATCCCTGTGAGTACCGAGCTTCATACCACCAGTGGGGCTCCCCGTTGATGGCGTCGATCACGTGCGTGTTCATCCCCTCGTCGAAGTGGTACTCGAGATCAATCTCTCCCCGCTCGCTCAGGTGAACCAGCACGTCGAAGACGGAGAAGTGCCCCGGCCGGAAGATGTCGGGGCGGGTGGTCTCGACCTCGGAGGCCTCGAAGCTGAAAGTCCCGAGCCGCTCGATGTCGATGGTGGCGCCTTCTGCGGGTATCCGGCCCCGGTGCGATACCTCGGGCACCCAGGAGCCCTGAGAGGTGGGGAGGTCTATCGTGTAGGGCAGACCCTCGTTGGGCCCGGGAGCGGTGATGGTGTCGGTCTCGGAACGATTGGGGCCGGCGCAGGAGGCGAGGGTGAGTGCCATAGCCCCGGCGAGTGCCAATCCCGTAAGCGTTGAAGTCAATGCGGTGAGGCTTCTCATCGAGGGCTCCCCCTTGGTGCTGTGCGCTCTTGTCGCGACATGAGTCTTCCCGAAGAATCAATCTTGACCGTTTTCATAATAATAAGTGATCCGACACTCAAAAATCAGGGGGTATCGGTCTTGTGCCGAGGGTCATGGTGCTCGCGATCCACTGAGCGCCCCATCAGCCCCCTGGCCCTGCCTGGTTCCCGGCAAGGGCGTAGATGGTGAGGTGTACCTTCGCCCGGGACAAACGGGCCGCCCAAGCGGGCCGCCCAAGGGGTTGGTACCGGCTCCCAGCCATCAGAGTGTCAACGCGTGCAGTTGCGGTTCTCCGGTAGCCTTTACTTTCGGACGCGACTCCGCAGGCTGCATGGTTCACTTCGGGGGCTTGACCTGTGCAAGAGCGACGGCGTGCGTCTTGTCATGTCGCCCTTGAGCGAAGGCGCAAACCGCAGAGCGTCAAGAAGAATGGATTGAAGGAGGAATCGACCGCGCATTGGTTATCATGACGCTGGCCTTGCTTCATCGTCGGTCCCAGAGGACAGCTCGGCCACCCGGCTCTGGTTGCTGCATCCGCCTACTCCTGCGGGTGCCGGCGAAGTCGATACGCCTCGACTCTTATGGGAAGGAGAGCGACGGCTTTGGAGATCATCACAACGCATGAGCTCACCAAGTACTACCACAAGACTCGTGGCGTTGAGCATCTGTCGCTCTCGGTCCCGGCCGGAGCCGTGTACGGCTTTCTCGGGCCCAATGGTTCGGGCAAGACAACGACCATCCGCTGTCTCCTCGGTATGTTGAAACCGACATCGGGTGAAGCGAGCATTCTGGGTCGGAAGGTGACGCTCGACGGTTCCGAGATCCGCAGGCGGGTGGGGTACGTGGCGGGTGACGTTCGCCTGTACGAGCGCGAGACGGGGCGGTGGCATCTCGACTACGTAGCCGGATTCAGGGGCGGCGGCGGTCCCCTTACCGACGATTTGCTGCAGCGCTTCGATTTCGATCCGACGCGAAAGGTCAAGGAGCTCTCGAAGGGGAACAAGCAGAAGCTTGCACTCATCCTGGGGATGGCGCACGATCCGGAGTTGCTCATTCTCGACGAGCCCACCAGCGGCCTCGACCCCCTGAATCAGGAGAGTGTCCACGAGGTGATCGACGAGCGCATTGCCGCGGGACGCACGGTCTTCTTGTCAAGCCACGTGCTGTCTGAAGTCGAGCGGGTGTGTGACCGGGTCGGCATCATACGGGACGGGCGTCTCGTGGCAGAAGAGAACGTGGGGGAACTTCTTGGCAAGCGCCTGCGGCATCTGGAGGTACGTTTCGCGGAGCCCACCTCACCCTCGTTTCTGGCCGACCTCGGCGGAGTCGACTCGGTGGTATCCGTCGGGGAGACGACCTTGGCGGCGAGGGTCAAGGGTGACGTTGTCGATGAGGTCCTCAAGCGTATAGCCGGCAGGCGCGTGGTTGACATCAGTATCCAGCAGGCGGCCTTGGAAGATGTATTCCTCGAGTTCTATCGAGAGGAAGTGGGGAGCGTCGACACGGGAAGCGGCGGCAACCGCATCGGGGAATGCGAGGGGGCTCGAGTGGGGAGCAGCTGCCACGGAGGCGACGAGGGAGGGGGGGCGTGATGAGCTTCACCCTGCTTCGCGGCACGATGCGCCAGCGCCGTACCTCCATGTTCTGGTTCTGCGCCGGCTTGGTCTTCTACTCCTGGCTGATGACCTGGTTCTACCCCAAGATAGGAGGGGGCCAGTACGCTGATCTCATCGGGAGCATGCCTCCCGAGATGCTCGCCATCTTCGGTGGTACCGAGGTGCCGTTCGACTCCTTGGGCGGCTACTTTCAGACGGAGTATCTGGGCCTCATGTGGATGATCATCGTCTCCGCGGCTGTCATCCTGTTCGCGGCCAGATCGTTCGGAGGCGAGATTGGGGCGGGCACCATGGAGTTCCTTCTGTCGCAGCCCGTCTCCCGTGTACGGGTGGCGATCACCCGGGTGGTGGCCTTCGTCGGCTACGTGCTGCTCCTTGCGGTGGCGTCGTTCGTACCAATCCAAGCCTTTGGGCCCATGTACGGTATCGATCTGGGCACCGCTACGTTCTGGACGCTCTTCGCGTTCGGCACGTTCTTCATGCTCGCGGTGGGAGGGCCGGCGATGCTGCTGAGCGCCGTGGGTCGTGACGGCGCCAAACCGGGGGCGATCACGGGTGGAGCACTCTTCCTCTTCTGGATCGCCGACTTGGTTTCGAACGTCTCTGAGGCAGCCAGATTCTTCGACCCCGTGAACCTGGTTTCGTATTGGCAGCCGGGCAAGATCATCAACGGCGACCCGGTCGCGCCTGCGGCCTGGTGGATATATGGTGCCTTGGGTGCAGTCACGCTGGCTGCCGCCATTGCGGTCTTCAGGCAGCGGGACGTGGCTTGAGAGGGTCCCGCACGAGGCTACCCGGCGAGTGAAAGGGTGGATGCCGGGCTGCCGTCCGCCGTCCACCGGGTCGTCTCAGAGAGCCGCTTCCACGACGCGGGCAAGTTCTCTCTGCGTGAGGGCGATGGGATTGACCTTCATGCTGCTCGCTGCGGCCGCCTTCTCCACGATCTCGGGGATGTGCTCGCGGGTGATGCCGTAGCCACTCAGGCCGGGGATGTCGAGCTCGGCGTTCAGTGCGGTGAGCCAGCTGACGGCTTCCTCGGGGGTCGCCTGCGCCTGCCCGGTGAGGAGGCCTGCCACGACCTGATAACGGTCGAGGGCTCGGCTGTCGGGCGCCCTCTCGCGGAGAGCCTGGATGTTCGCCGAGACCACGTGGGGCAGGAGGGCAGCGCAGGCGGCACCGTGCGGTATGGTGAACATGCCCCCCAAGGGCCCCGTGATACCGTGAACTGCACCGAGGCCGGCGTTGGCGAGGGCCACACCTCCGAACAGGGAGGCGCAGGCCATGTCTTCGCGGGCGCCGGTGTCCGTACCGTCGCGGGCGGCAAGAGGGAGGGCCCGAGCGGCCCGGCCGATACCTTCGCGGCACAAGGCATCGGTGAGGGGATTCGCCTGGGTGCAGACCAGAGGTTCGATGAGCTGGGTGAGCGTATCCAAGCCGGTGGTCGCGGTGAGTGCCGGAGGGACGGAGTAGGTGAGCTCGGGGTCGACCAAGGCGATGGTGGGCAACAGGAAGGTGTTGCGCAGGCTGACCTTCACCCGATGCTCCGGGGAGGCGATGACCGAGTTGCGGGTGACCTCCGAGCCGGTTCCCGCCGTTGTCGGTATGGCGATCGAGGGAGAGGAAGGGACGGCAAGCGACCGGCCTCCACCTATGATCTCCAAATAGTCGAGGAGATCACCCTCGTTGGTCAACATGGCAGCCAAGGCCTTGGCCGTGTCGAGTACCGATCCACCGCCGAAGCCGATGACGAGGTCGCAGCCTTCAGCGAGGGCGAGGTCTCTACCGGAGCGAACAATCTCCACGGTGGGCTCGCCCGCCACAGGGTAGACGACTGCGTCCACTCCCGCCTTGCCGACAGCATCACGCAGCGGCTCGGCCCGCGCGGCGGTGCCGCCGGTGACCAGAAGGGCGCGACTGCCCAGACTCCTCGCGATGGGTGCGGCCTGGGCGACCGCTCCGGCTCCGAACACGATGCGCTGAGCCGTCGCGAAGTCGAACCGAATGGTGCTGCCCCGCGCCGGGCCGGTCATGTCACCAGCCCTCGTCGGCAGGGAAGAGATTCGTGAACCGTTCGGCCGTACGGGGTTCAGCCATCATGGGGGCGACCACCTCTCTCCAGGCTTGGTAGTGAGCGGTCTCCTTGTGCGCGGCGGGTGCGTCGGTGGTGCGGTACACCTCTACCAGGACGAAGTGCGTGGGTTCATCCTGGTCCTGAATGACGTCGAAACGGGCGACTCCCGGCTCCTGCACGCTGTTGCGGGCGTTCTTGAGAGTCGCCTGTGCGAAGGCTTCCACCGAATCCGGCTCCACGCGCACGTGCACGTGAACGATGAGCATGTTTCTCCTCCCTCTCGCCCCTCAGGGCAGATACTGCTCGTCGATCCTTACGACCACGTTGCCGTCGCGCTCTATCCACCAGGGCATATCGCGCATGTGAGTGGCGCCTGCCGGCGGCGAGGCGCTCCAGTAACTCCTGAACTCATCCCAGGTGATGGGGCGGTCCATGACTCCCCCGACCGTGGAGGTGGTGATGGCCACCGCGTTGGACACCTGGAACTCGCGGCGCTTGGGGTTGACGTTGCTGATGAAGAAGTCGCTGTCCAGCTCCTCGCCCGGATTGATGAAGCCGGCGTCGATGGCCGCTTGTCTGGCCGCTTCTCCCGTGAGCATCTCGGCGTAGTCGATTCGTATGAAGCTGCTGGTGCCGTCGAAGCGAATCTGGTCGATGAAGCCCATGGCTCTGATGTGGCCGCTGGGAAGGCGGGTCTCGGCGCTTGAGAGCGGTTCGGTGGTCTCAGTCGCGGGTGGGCCGGCGGTCGAGGAGGTGGTGGACGCTGTAGTTGAGGCGGTGCGCTCGGGGGGCCCGGCCGTGGTCGTGGTGGTGGAAAGCGTGGACGTGCCGGGTATGGTTCCGGCCCCGAAGTCTTCGCCGCAGCCGGCGAATGCCACACCGAGCATCAGCACCAGCGACATGCCCACCACCGTCGCGAGCCACCCCGATCGTGACCTGTTCATGATCTCCTCCTCATCTCCTCATCGCCAGTAGAGGGGAACGGTGGGCGTCTCCAGAGCACATACCCTGGTTTCCAGGGCAGCGAGTATCCGCCAACGCGCTGAGCCGTGCGCTACTGCTGGCAGGTAGTCATCCCACGGCATGTTTGCCACCTCCACGGAGAGTCCAGGCGCCTGCCATTGCGAGCGGAAGGCCTCCAGGAGGGCCCGGTTATCTGTGGTGGTGTTGGCCACGATTCGTGTAAGGGGAAGCCCGTTGCTGTCGAGCTCGGTGTTGGAGGACACGTCCGCGAGAACCGCATACCGGAGCGCGCTCGGCGCGGCCAGCAGCAACAGGGGTGCGGCGAGAACCAAGAGAAGAGCGATTCTGACGCCGACAGCCGGGCGGTTCATGATGCTCCTTGCTTCGTTGGACCCCGGAGACGGGAAACAGTGAACGTTATGGCTTTCTCTGCCACAGGAAACCGTTCGCTCATGAGGTTACTCGTCGGGTATCTAGGGCTAGGAGTACCACTCAATACGCGGCGAGTCAACCGACGGGTCGGCGCCGCGCGCTGGGTGTGTGACTCACGTTCCGAGAGCCTTCGCCGCGGCCTGAGGTGTCCCGCGCAGTGAGCCGTGTTTGGGCTCGGTTGTGCAGGGCGATAACCGTGCTTCGCGTGAGGCGTTCTGCCTCCGCTCGAGCGTCACGGGGAGGGGGATGCCGCGAAAGAGGTCGGGATGAGACCATGGACAATCGCGCTCACTCTTGCCCTCGTCGTGGTGATGGCACTTGCCTTTGGTGCGTGTAGCCTCGGCGACAAAGAAGCGGACCAAGCGAAGGACGGCGGACACGCTATGGGGAGTGGCGCGGGAGAGGCAGAATCGAATGGTGAGCGTACGTCGGGCGACGAAGTCGTGAAGGGCGTCGACATCGATCTGCCCGCCGGTATGCCTCTCCCGGACGGTGTGCAAGAGGTGACAGACGATTCCCCCTTGGAGGGATACTCCGTGTTCTTCACCGCGCATGCGCCGGGTCGCCGCTTCAACGATGTGATCGTTGAGATGGAGAGCACCCTCCCGGCCTCCGGCTGGAGCATTGTGGAAGACAAAGCCGATGTGGCCTGGGTGGGGGATAGGCTTTTCTCTACGGAGAACAGTGGCGTGGAGTGGAATGTGTATGTGAGGCCCGGCGAGGGTGGGCATGGCACCAGCGTCAACTACTATCAGAAGGAGTGACGTTCATCATGCCGGTCCGACTACCGATGCGGCTCAAGCTCCAGCCGCGCTCTTGGCTCGACTGCCCGCTCGACCAACGTGTCGTTGGATTGGTCCTGTCGCCTCAGCCGGTGGGGTGGGGAGCACCGGGGTGGGGGCCTTGCGGATAGTAGACGGGTGGAGGCGGGGGAAACCCGGGGGTGCCGCCCTCTCCTCGGACTTCTGCACGGGCACGCAACAGCAGCCCGGCGACCAGCGCCAGCAGTGGGGGTAGGGCCAAGGGCGCGGTGATGAAAGGCAGCAACTGCGCCCCCTCCGGTTGGAGGGCCAACCACACCAGGGTGGCCGCCACGGCGGCGAAGAGGCCGACACTGCCGGGTACCACCAAGAACCAGACTGCCATCCCGCGGCTGCGACTCCCCAGGAATACCCCGAGAAGTGCCGGAAGGGCTACGAGAGCCATGACAAGCGCGCCACCCCCGAACACGCCCAGCGTCAGCAGGACCGCCTGCTGGCCGCGACCTCCGTCCCAGGCTTCGGGACTGTCAACGACGAGCCGGACGATACCCGCGTGGTTCACTACCACCAGAGTGCCGGTGGCGGCCGCCAGCACGGCGAGGAGTCTTCCGACGACCCTCACGGTGTACCACCCCCCGCGCCACCTGCCGCACGATCACCTGCACCTCCCCCGGATTTGGCTCTGGGGATTCGTGGCTGCGGTACCTCTTTGCCGGCCGGATCCGGGGGCTTGTGCCAGACAGGCCTCGTGACCCGAATGACAAGGTCGAGGGGTTGCAGCAATGCGATGCGGAGTACGGTCCGCACGGTATCGTGGCGTTCGACCCATCGAGCCAGAGGCGGTCCAATTCGTTCATACCAGCTTATGAAGGTGCGTCCGGCGCTCCGGGGGCGAAGGACCTCTTCGCGAAACTGCCGGAGCAGGGCGACCTCTTGGGCGGCAGGGGTACCGTAGGCCACCGTGGCCACGAAACAGGGTTCCCGTGCAGTCGAGGTTTCGATGGGCCCGTGAGTCACCTGCCAGGCTGGGGCACTGCGATCGAAGCTTGTCGTCTGATCGTGGATGGGTCGTTCGTCGCCCGTCGTACCACCCTTGAAGTACTTGTTATCTTGGACTTCGGCGGGGCTGAGGGCCTGGCCGAGCCACCCGTCGACCACCCAGGCTTCGGTACCCCAGCTGCTGGGGTCATTGGGGTCTGCTCCATCGGCGATACCCCATACCGCCACCTCGTGACCGGGTGCGCCGAGGATGCGCACATTACCGGCGACTCCGGCCTGCTTCAGGATGTAGTAGGCGGTGTTGGCGTGCTCGCTGCATTGGCCGATTCTGTTCTCCCACGTCCATTCCGCCGTGTTGCGGTAATCGAAATCGGCGCGATCGCGCCATTCCCTGAAGGCCTTGTCTTCCGCGCTCTCGCCGAACACGGAGAGCCAGTTCGCCGGGATGGTCATGCGTTCGAGGCTGTTGATGTTGGTGACGCGTCTGTCGAGGACCTCAGACAGCCAGGTGCTTATCGCTGAGCGGTGCACCCCCTGCTGCTCCAGGGAGCGCACCATCTGCACGGCTTCGTCCAGGGTTTGGGGGTCCCGCTCGGGAAGGGCGCTCGCAGAGGCCTCCGCCGGCCCGAGGAGGAAGATGACCAGAATACAGAGCACGGCCAAGACGAGTGGGGTGAGGACGAGGGGGGGCGCGGAGCGTATTCGGCGCCGGGTGGCGGGCCTCATCGTGGCAGCAAGCACGCGGGCTCCCATACCTGCATCTCCCATCTCCCCGTTGTTCCTCACGCCTCGCATTGACCGCCGCGCCTGCCCGGCGCGAGACGTCATGGGCGGCTTCTTCCCGCCGGAGACGGGAGGCAAACCACCTTGGCGGCGGCGGTGGGAGAAGCTGCTGGGTGCCGACTTGCCTTGCTCCCACCTCCGCCTGTGCAAGGTCATCGGTCTGGCCGTCGGGGTCTTCGTCCTAAGCTGAAGGACGTGTGTATTCGCGACGGGAGAGTATGAGCCAACAGGCAACGAGCACGACGGTGGTCAGTACCGCGAACAGTTCGATGGAGCCGATGTCGTGGGGGTTCGGAATCGGGGGCCGGGTGCCGAAGCGGTAGTCGAGGATGTCGTTCAACCCGAACCACAGGGCTACCAGGGCGACGTGGGATAAGCGTATCCGGATGGCCGGCAACAGAGCCACCCCCAGGGCGATCATGCCGAAGTGGCTCAGGCTCATGACAAGCGCCTGCAGGCTGTAGCCACCGCCGCTCAGGTAGTTCGTGAACCATACCCAGAGGGTCCAGGCGCCGTACTTGATGGAGCCGGTAGCGGCAAAGAGCCCCAGGAGATCCCACCGCCGTCCCTTGTGGAGGGCCAGGATGGCGGCGCCCATGAGCGTGGCCGACAGGGGGCTATCGGGGACGAACGGCCACAGATACCAGGGAGAACCCAGTATCTTGTCGCCGTACCAGTAGATGTAGCCGAGCACGGCCGCGGTGAAGTTGATCGCGGCGAGCGTCCACGCCACCCAGGGTGTCCCGAGCATCCATGCCGAGAACCTCCCCCACGCTCCCCAGGGGCGTCTGATTGCAGATGCGGTATCGTGTGTGAGCATATTCACGGTAATGGTTACGGTCACGACGTGGCAGTACAGGGTATATCCCGAACTGGAAATGGGCAAGCGAGGGAAGGCAAGGGGTGCGGTGACGGCTTTGCAGGACACACATGGACAAGAGGGAACGCCGGCCGGCCGGCCCTCGACTTCCTCGAGGACGGAACACCTCACCCGATTCCCGGCTCCGGCGGGCGAGAACAGCCTGTGGGGTTGGCGGGCGCGGGTTCCTGCGTGGCGCGTGATACGCAACTTCCTGGTCATCTTCGTGTGCCGCTATCTGCCCAGCCTCAGGTGGAAGATCCGTCTGTATCGGATGATAGGGGTCAAGGTGGGCGCAAAGGTGTCGCCCGGCCTCGGGGCCATGCTCGATATTTTCTTCCCGGAACTGATCCACATCGGCGACAACAGCATCCTCGGGTACAACAGCGTCATTCTGGCCCATGAGTTTCTGGTCAAGGAGCTCCGCACCGGTCCGGTGGTTATTGGAAGGGACGTCGTGATCGGGGCTCACTGCACGATCCTCCCGGGTGTCGTCATCGGCGACGGTGCGGTGATCTCGGCGCAGAGTCTGGTGAACAGCGACATCCCTCCTCACGTGCTCGCCGGTGGCGTGCCGGCACGGCCCCTTCTCGACGCCCACGGTACGCCCCTTTCCCCATCGTAGAGGTGTGGGTTCTCCGCGGGCTTTCGCTTCACTCCAACGGCATTGTGACGATGCGGCTCGCCCGAGGTGGCGCCGCAACTCACTTCAACTCATATACCACCGTGATGTGTGCCACCACCTCGAGGGTGCCGGGGGCGATCTCGGGTGCCGCCGCTCCGTCTGCAGCTGTGCGGGAGAAGTCTCCGTACACTATCGGCACCGACACGCCGGCCTCACCCAGGCTGATGACCTCTCCCACCGACTTGCCGGCCGCCTGTGCCATCACCTCGGCGCGGGCCTTGGCATCGGCCACCGCCTTTTCGATGGCAACGGACCGGGCTTCGGCGTTCTCTGAGAGGGTCCACATGGGACCCGAGATGTCGGTGGCTCCGGCCTCCACGGCCGCGTCTATGGTGTCACCTATCTTGGTGATGTCCTTGAGTGTCACGCGCACCTGAACCGAGGCTTGGTAGCCGGTGATGCTCGGTGTGCGGCCCTGCGTGTAGTCGTACTGGGGATACAGGTTCACACCGGTGGTTTGGATGTCTGTGTCGGGAATGCCTACCTGCTTGATTGTAGCCAAGATTGCGTCCGCCTTCTCCGAGGCTTCGGCGAGCGTGGGTTTGGGCTCTGCTCCCTGCGCGGTGGCTCCGAAAGTCATCTCGGCCGTGTCGGGAGCGGTGGCCTCTTTGCCTTCCCCGCTTGCTGTGACCGTGTTCAACACCCCTGTGCCGGGAACCGTGATGACTTCGGTGCCGCACCCGCTGAGCACCGCGGCCGTCGCCGCCAAGAGAACGAGAGCACACACGAGTGCCGTCATCCGAATACGCATGGATTGCCTCCTTCAACCACGTCGCCAGGTCGGTTGGGACCTCTGTCGGGGGGAGCTCTACAACCAAGAGACTCCACGATCGTGGCGACCGGCTGCGCCGTCTACGCCTTCCGGCCCCGCCGTCAGCGCCAACCAGTCACTGAGACGAGTGCACAGCGCCCCGGGTTCGCTGGTGGCCTCCGCGTCAGCCCACGGGGTGCGGCCTCGGGGTCAGCCCGGCGGGTTTCGGCGGCCGGGTCAGCTCTCTCGGGGAGCGACCGCAGGATCGCCAATCGGGGGAGTTACGCTTGGGCTCAATCCGTCCCTCACCAGTGGGAGGTACACAATGAAGGTGGTGCCTTCGCCCGGGGTGGTTTCTACGGTCACTGCACCTCCGCTTTGCTTCACAATGCCATACACGGTGGAGAGGCCCAAACCTGTCCCCTTGCCCATGTCTTTGGTCGTGTAGAAGGGCTCGAAGATGTGCTCGGTCAACTCAGGGTCGAAGCCGGTGCCGGTGTCCGAGACGGATAAGGTTACGTACATGCCGGGACTGAGGTCAAGATCGTTGGCAGCAGCCCGATCGTCGAGCATCGTGTTCGCGGTCGTGAAGGTCAGGCGTCCCCCGGAAGGCATCGCGTCACGGGAGTTGACGGCGAGGTTCATCAGCACTTGAGCGAATTGGTGAGGGTCGACTTCCGTGAGGCCCAAGTCGTGCCTCAGGGAAGTGACCAGCTCTACATCTTCCCCCAGCGTGCGTCTGAGCAGAGGGGTCATCTCCTCGATGAGATCGTTGAGAGAGACCACCTTAGGCTGTAGCACTTGTCGCCGCGAGAAGGCGAGTATCTGCTGAGTGAGGCTTCCGGCCCGCTCGGCTGCCGCTCTGATCTCTCTCACGTCGTCATGCCATCGCGTCTTCTTGAACTCACCATCGGAAAGCACCAACTCGCTGTAACCAATGATCGCCGTGAGAAGGTTGTTGAAGTCGTGTGCGATGCCCCCCGCAAGCCGGCCGATGGCCTCCATCTTCTGAGATTGGCGTAGCAGTTCCTCGCTTCTGCGCAGTTCTTCGGTGCGCCGCGCCACCTGTCTGCGGAGGGACCACGACCAGAGCAACGCGGCCAAGAGCAGGAAGAGAAGGGGCCCAACCACGTAGGCGACATAGCGGACAACGGCTGTTGGGTCGACCGGGGGCTGCTCGTACACACCCAGCCATTTCTCTTGAATGCGACGAAGGTCCCCGCTCTTCTCCACGACCGCGAGCCCCTCGGAGAACTGGGCGAGAAGGGCACCGTGGCCGGCGAGAACCGCGTAGCAGTAGTCGGCCGAATAGAGAGGACTTCGCCCCACGCTCAGGTGTGTCCAGCCTTCACTTTCGATCAGGCCGAGAGCCGTCGCGCGGGAGACGAGTGCGCAGTCGTATTCACCGGCAGCCAGTTGTCTGAGCGCCTCCACCTGGGAATCGACCAAGACCAATTCGGCGCCCGCTCCTTGCTCTGCGAGGAACTCATGCATCAAGTCACCTCGTTGCACAACGAGCTTCTTGCCCGCGAGGTCGTTGAGCGAATCGGGTGGAGAATCCTCTCCCTTGCGCACGACCCCGACATAGTGTGCGACCCAATGAGCCGGGCTGAAGTCATAAACCAAGTCCCGCTCCGGTGTGTAGAACATTCCTTGTATGATGTCGATCTCACCGTCGGCGAGTGCTTCGCGGATGTCGTCCCACGGCCCCAGCCGTATCTCCACATCCAGGCCCAACGCGAGTGCGATGGCTCGCGTGAGTTCCACGCAGTACCCGGCAGGACGACCCTTCTCGTCCACGTATTCAAACGGAGGGTAGTCTTCATCTCCGCCGACGACGATACGGAGGTTGGTGGGCAATTCGAGAGCCGCAAACCATCTGGCGTGCAGGGAGCGATACGTTCCGTCGGCCATCACGAGGGCCAAACCCTCGTTGAGCAGAGCAAGGGTCTCGCTGTCTCCCTTGCGGACGGCGAAACAGAAGTCCTGCCGGAAGCCCTCCACGGGCTTGTCCACTATGTGCAGGTTGGAGAACCCCGCCTCCTGTATGAGCCTGAGCGCCACGAGTCTTTGCACCACCACGGCATCGTGACGGCCTTCCGACAGTTCCCTGAGGGCCTCCTCGAAGGTGGCTGTGGTCACGATGTCGATGCCACGCGCTTCCCGGCGCAAGAACTCTTCGGCATTGTCG
>Ga0334889_1001807_pt1 | contig 26495 bp, 25 predicted proteins | sample GraSluR1_MG_2_FD_207222 | JGI IMG/M metagenome (GOLD analysis project Ga0334889, IMG submission 207222) | Sludge microbial communities from methane-producing bioreactor in Wageningen University, Netherlands - Granular Sludge_8_08-R1 | ecosystem: Engineered > Bioreactor > Anaerobic > Unclassified...
GTGGGCTGAGAGATGTGCTGCCTAATTAGGCAGCGTATGCCAAATTATCGTTGGCGTTTAATCGTTTCCACCTTTTTACGAGCCCCGGTGGAGACCTCGACTCGCCTTATTGAACCCATCCGAATCCCGTCGAAACCATTTCGCCCCCATATCGGATTCATTCCCTATACTTTTGAACTCTATGTAGTTCTCTTTCCTGTTCTCGGTCTTGAATCTCTTGGCGTCGATCGTACAGTTTCTTTGGTTTGACCAAAGCAATTTCGACTTTTGCTCTTCCTCTATCATTAAAGTATAAACGAAGTGGAACGATTGTCAAACCCTTCTGTTCGGATAATGATGACCAACGAACAGCTTCTTTTTTATGTAATAATAATCTTCGACTTCGTAATGGATCGTGGTTATATAAATTCCCAAATACATATGGAGAAATGTGGAGATTCATTAACCACAACTCTCCATCTTTTCCTCGGCAAAAAGCATCGGTCATATTGACTAAATGATTTCTAAGAGATTTAACTTCAGTTCCTTTAAGTTCGATGCCAGCTTCTAAGGTATCAATAATTTGATAAAGATGCCGTGCTTTTCGATTTTCTGCAATAACCTTCATTTATATTTAAACCCTTTTTTACTAATATTATTCCTTTAAACCTTATTTATTTCTTTAGTTACAACATTTACTATTATATAAGAAATTATTTTATTCCTTATAGAACAGTATTATAGGTTTACGTCTATTTATCAATTGAAGTTTCAAATCTTTGTCATTTTTAAAAACCTAAAATTATTATTCTATCCTGAAAATATAACAATGTTTAAAAAATCCGTCATCCTGAGGCTTTGTACTTTGAAGCCGTGAGGATCTCATCTTTTATATTTTAATTTTGTAAAAAGAATTAAAAGGATGAGATTCTCACGTCGTCAGGTAGAAGACACTGGACTCCTCAGAATGACAAACTGGGTGGCAGAGATTGCCACGTCGTTCAACCAAAAAACGGTTGGCCTCCTCACAATGACGGAACATTAAAAACTCAAATCCCCCTAACCCCCTTTGCTAAAGGGGGAAATTGATCGGCATATAAATATTTTCATTGTTATTTGGTGCTACCATGCAGCATGAGGGTCTATACTGTAAATATCGTAATAGTGATGAGTGATTTTTCTTTACCGGGTTCTTCGATTACTTACATACACAATCAGCAAGGCAAAGAGGACGATTCCAAATCCTAACCACTTCCCAGCATCTCCCCACCCCATAGCGATCAAGAGGTTGGTAAGGGTTTGCAAAAAGATAGCTCCCAAAATAACACCAAAATAATTCCCATCGCCGCCAGATAAAGAAACACCACCAACCACTGCAGCAGCAATGCTGGGCATAACATAATTCGAACCCATATCTTTGAAGGCAATACCCATATTTCCAATCAATAACAACCCTATCAGACTGGCTAAAACTCCACTAATAGTAAAAGCAATACATCTCACCAATTTGACATTAAAACCGCTTAAGTAGGCAGTTCTTTCATTTGAACCAACACCGAAAAGAATCATACCTAATTTGGTTTTATTTAATACAATCATGACTAAAATGGTGAGAACTATTAAAATAAATACCACATTCGGAAAACTACCGGTGGATTTCGCAGCAATAATGGTCAAAACTGGTGATGGTTTACCGGTAATATTTCTTCCAGCGGTATATACATTAATAATCCCTTGAAGGATATTAGCCATAGCCATGGTGACAACTAAGGGTGGAAGCTTTAAATAAGCGGTTAACAATCCATTGGAAAGGCCAACGGCAACTCCAAAGGCTAAAGCAACAATAACCGCTATCCAGAGATTTCCATTTTGACCATCCATGATGCTGGCAGTGAATACTGCTGTCATGGTGGCCATGTACCCCACTGACAAATCAAGACCGCCACCCCCGGCAGAAATAACAATCATTTGGCAAAGCGCAAAGAAGGCAGTAAACGAGGCGAGTTTTAAGGTCAACAGAACCTGATCCACTCTTAAAAAATTGGATAAAATAATTTCACCCAAAACAAAGAGAAGGATGATTAAGATAAAAGCGACCACCACTTTTTTATACTTTTCAAAAATTATCTGAGTTATTGACTTCGGTCGATTTAGTTCAACTCCCATTTCTTCTCTTCTCCTCAAGCTCTTTCTCTGTTATACAGGGTATAAGCTATTGGTCCAGCAATGGCGATGATAACGATTAAACCAGATACCAAGGTTTGGTAAGCATTGGGAATATTCGCAAAAAAGATAATCTTATTAACAAAGCTCATAATCAAAGCTCCTACTAAGGCAAAATAGACGCTTCCACGACCACCGGTTAATGCAATTCCACCAACCACAGCTGAGGCAATAGCTCTCAAGGTCAAGGGGTCTCCCATCCGGGCGTCTCCTGATTGATTTTGGCCTACAAAAAATAAAGCTGCTAAGAAGATAAAAATTGAATTAATAATGCAAGCCATCAACTGGATTTTTGCAGTATTAATTCCACTGGCATACGCACTGTCATTATTACTTCCCACTGCGTAAATATATCGTCCAGTTTTGGTTTTGCTGATAATGAACCAAAGAAAACAGGCTATTATAATGAGGATTAAAGCTGGTGGTATATAACTACCAAATTTTTTTAAAATTTCTGGTGCTCCTTGTACGGCATTGAAATTATAAAAGCCCTTAAACCAATCAACCGATTCCCCACCGGGAGTAGGTCGCAAGAATAAAGCAATTCCCAACCACATATAAGATGTGGCGAAGGTAACAATCACCGGAGGGATTCTTAAATATCCTATCCCTATACCATTGATTACTCCAACGAAAATTGCCACTCCAAATGTAATAAGCAAAGCATAAATTCCGGTTACTGGATCGTTTTTCTTCATAACAGTTGTTAAAACACAGGTAAAGAGTGAAAGTGCTGAACCTGCTGAGAGGTCTAAACCGCCAGAAATAATAACGACAGCCCCACCCATGGTAAGAAGTATTAATGGCATAAAAGCGTTGATATTTCGAACTATGGCCTTGATTTCAAAAAAATTCTTTTGCAGTACAGCGGTCAGAGTAAGCATCACAATGAGAATCAGTAAATTGGAGTATTCAGGCTTAAATATACCTTTGATGAAGGAAGTTCCTTGCTCGGCTTTAATTATTTTACTCATTCCCTTCTTCACGCCCTATCTTTTATTTTATCCTCATTGAGCAAGCGATAATGGCTTCATCAGTAATCTCATCTCTCTCAAGCGTTGCTACAATCTGGCCTTCGTACATGATTAATATTCTATCGCAATATTGAATTAGTTCTTCATTATCACTCGCATATAATATAACACTCATCTTTTTATCGCGAACCTGGTTAACGATAAATTGATAAAGATCTCTTTTTGCTCCTACATCTACTCCTTTAGCTGGATCGGCTAGTAAGAGAACATTGGTATCAAATGATAGCCATTTCCCGACTACAACTTTTTGCTGGTTTCCACCGGATAGGGTTTCCACCGGCATATCAATATTGGAAGTTTTGATGGACAGGACATCAATAACCTGATCACATTCATTTCGATATTTTTTGAAAGGAACAAAGAGTGGGTGGTTTTGATTTCCCATTTTCGGGAAAATCATATTATTTAACACTGAATGTTTTAAAAATAAACCTTCTAAATGCTTATCGCCGGGAACCAATAAAATTCCATTTTTTATTGCATTTGCCGGTTTATTCAATCGGATTTTATTGTCCATAATGGTTGCATCACAACGTAGACCAGGAAAACTCCCCGCTAATGCCAACATCAATTCGTTCTGTCCCTGACCAGCCAGTCCTCCGATTCCCAAGATTTCTCCCTTTCTCAACTCAAAAGAGATGTCTTTTAAAATTTTTCCAAAATTTAAATTATTTATTCGAAGGATGACTTCATCGGTATTCAAACTTAATTTTTCTTCAAAGGTTACTTTTTGGGTTTCACCAGTAATATAGCTCACAATTTTTTCAGGATCTCGTCCGTCGTTGGTAAAATCGATGTTGGCTACGTTTTCTCCATTTCTAAAAATGGTTACATCATCACATATTTCCATAACTTCCCAGAGCCGATGGGAAGTAAAGATCATTGCTACTCCCTTCTGTGCCAAACTTTTCATAGATATAAAGAGGCTTTTCACTTGTGCTTGTTCTAACGCCGCGGTTGGCTCGTCAAGAATGAGAAGCTGAGGGTTTTCAGAAATTGCCTTGGCTATTTCAACGATTTGCATTTCTCCCGGGTTCAATTCATTTATTTTTTTGTTGATATCCAAGTCGGGGAGCAGTTGGTTTAAAATTCTTTCTGAGAGTTCTTTGGCATGGATATTGTCTAAAAAAATTCCATTTTTTTGTTCAGCGCCCAGCACGATGTTTTGCCACACGGTCAAATCCGGTACTAAGCTTAGATTTTGGAATACCATTGCGATTCCATCTTTCCTGGCTTCACTGGGATTGCGGTATTTCATCGGCTTACCATTATAAATTATTTCTCCTTCATCGGCAGAATAAACACCGGTAATAATCTTGGAAATAGTACTTTTTCCTGAACCATTCGCTCCTAAAAGACCAGTTATTCGCCCCTGGTAACAGCGTAAATTTCCATTGGAAAGAGCAACAACTCCTCCAAATCTCTTTTTAATACCTTTGGCTTCCAGGATTAACACAGCCATCACTCACCTCATAAAAAGATAAAAATAATTTTCTTTTTGTTTCATCCAAAAAGAGGGAGGTCAATAATACTGACCTCCCCTATCAATTGATAAATTAATTTTGAAAAATATTTCCTCTACTCAAAAAGCTCGGCAACCTTTTCTTCTGACATAATTTCACTTAACAAGAAATCATCGGGTTGGTCTTTTAGAAGCTCCCAACCTTCGTCGAAATTCTCATCAGTAATAAACATTCCAACTTTGTAGAAATAGGTATTGTCAACTAATATTCCTGGTTTAAAGTTCTTTCCATTATAGAGCTGTAATGCCATGCGGAAAGCCGTCCCGCCGATTCCTGGAGGATTAGGTTGAGCACAAGCTTTAAAATCGGCACCCTGATCTCTTAATTTCTTCCATTCTTTAAAGAAAGCGGTTCCTGGATCACCGAACATGACTTTGGGAAGTTTATTGGCATCAAGGAACGCCGATAGAACACCAAAGGCCATACCATCTTGGGTAAAAACTGCATCGATTTGCTGCCCGGAGCCGATAATCTGGGTTGCTACTTCTTTAGCTTTGGTTTGATCCCAACCACCAGTAGTATTGGCAATTAATTTAATGTCCGGGTATTTTTTCAAAACATCATCGGTTGCTCGAATTCGATCGTTGTTTGCTGGATGACCATCCAAGCCGTAAATTTGGATAGCATTGCCTTTTTGTAGTGTTGAACAAATGTATTCAGCATTTTTAGTATTCCAGGCATAATGGTCCAGGGTTACATTAAGAACATTAGGGGCAGTGACGGTGGCATCATAGGCAATAACTAAGATTCCTTCATCCTGAGCTTCGCTGATGACACCATTCAGGGCGTCGGGCGAATTGGGATTAACCATAATAATATCAACACCTTGGGAGATGAAATCACGCAAAATGTTGGCTTGCTCGGTCGCATCACCATTGGTTATGTTGTTGACAATTTTATAATCAGCAATTTTCCCGGCAGCTTTATATTCGTTTCCTACTTCTTCCAAAGCGGCAATCATGATATTCCGCCATGAGGTTCCTGACGAGCCAGTAGAAATACCAACCACTGGTGGTTCTTGAGCAATACTTCCTACTGAAAAAGCAAAAACCAACCCAAAAGCTACTAAAAGAGCAACGATCTTTGATATTCTTTTAATCATATTAGTAACCTCCTCATTTTTTTAAATTTTTGAAAGAACAACCTGCTTCATTCTTCACTATAGAATTATATTTCACCTCCCTCTTCAATAAATATTATTATAGTATGAAACTCATGAATTATTTTAAACCACATACTGATTGAGATACTGCTTACTTAAAATCAATGATTTTTTTCGAGAATCCAAGGAATCTTCAAAAGACCGATCTTCGACTTCAACACAGACACAACCTTGGTATTCAATATCAGTTAGAGCGGAAATAAACTTCCCCCAGTTAACATCTCCCAATCCTGGCAGTTTGGGGGCATGAAACTCCAGGGGTGCAGCCAGAATTCCAACCTCATCTAATTTATTTTGAAAAACCTTTGCATCTTTAATATGAACATGGAATAATTTGTCTTTAAACTCATAAATGGGTTTTATATAATCTATCCGTTGCCAGAGCAAGTGGGAAGGATCATAATTCAAGCCAAAATTATCACTTTTTATTTCTTCAAACATTCTCCTCCAAATCGCTGGAGTAGTTGCTAAGTTATTCCCTCCTGGCCACTCGTCGTTGGTAAAAAACATGGGGCAATTTTCGATCCCTATCTTTATATTACTTGCTTCAGCGTGTTTAATAATAGCCGGCCATACTTTTTTGAAGGTTTTAAAATTATCTTCAATACTCTTATTCTTATCTTTACCAATAAAGGTATTGACATTTTTTAGTCCCAATTTTGTTGCTGCCGTAATGACTTTCTTGATGTGCTCAATGTAATATTTCCTTTTTTCCGGATCAGGATCAAGAGGATTGGGGTAATAGCCCAACGCCGATATTTCAATATTCATCTCTCCAGCGTATTTTTTTATTGACTTGATCTTTTGTTCATCCAACTCGTTAACATCAATATGGGTAACACCAGCATATCTTCTTTCTGCTTTTCCTTTTGGCCAACAAAGCATTTCAACACAGGCATAACCATTTACGGACGCAAAATCTACCACTTCTTCAAAACTTAAATCAGCTAAAATCGCACTCACAAAACCAAGTTTAAACATACAAAACGAACCTCCTCATGAATGACAGGATCGATGATGAGAATTGAATACCTATTCAGTTTTAATTCAGCAGTGGCTCTCTTTTTTTTAAGAAAAAAGCTCTCTTCCTGAGTGAAATACTCCAAGAAAAGGGGATTCGCTTATCTCCCAAGGATTTCAAATCCCCTTTCTATTATTAAAAAAATCAGCTCAATGAAAAGGAAAAATATTTATTACTATTTTCCTTTTCATTACAACAAAGACTTAGCATTCTCACCTATCTTGTTATTCTTATTTCATTTGAAGTTTTACATCATAAGGTAGCCCACAGGAAAGAGCATTGTTGGCATTCATAAATATATCTCCATCAATCATCAAACCAGCATTCGCTCCATCAGTCATTGCTCCTCGAACATTTCTAACCAGATTCGAATCTCCGATATTGACAACATGAAGGCCAGCTGCTAACAAACTGTCATATAGCTCGGTGTTAGGTTTAGTTTTGGCTAATACAACTGTATCTACAGCAATGGTTTCTTTTTCAAAAGCATCATTCATCAGGACTACTTCACCATCTTTGATTTCAACAACGGTGGTATTGAGACGAATATTGACTGGAAATTTGAAGGCTTTTTCTTCCAGCCCTTGACCGTTTCCACCATTAAATCGCAGCATCATAACTTCACGATGGATTGGTTCGATATTAGGAGCAATTTCTTTATCTTCAGTTACATAAATGACTTCTTTGCCTCTCAAAGCCAAGGCTTCGGCGGTATCGGTGGCAGCATAATGATTCCCCCAGACTAAAACTTTCTGGCCAATCTTGACCGCTTCGACAGTTCTTTCTTTTGGCCAATATTCACAGTTCTTTTTGGCACAGCGAAGCACATCTTCAAATTTAAATGCTTTTTCCACTCCGGGGATATCAGGAAACACTGTCTTGGCACCGGTCCCGCATAAAACAACATCAAACATCTTAAGCTCATCTGTTTTTGCTATGGTATTGAGCCTCACTTCAACCTTTAAGTTTTTAATTTGCTCTCGAATCCAATCCATATACCATTTCATTTTCGATTTTGGAGGAACCATGCAACAAGTTCTTAAAATTCCTCCCAACTCGTCATCTTTTTCAAATAGAGTAACCTGATGTCCTCTCAAAGTAGCAATTCTGGCTGCTTCCATGCCAGCGATTCCACCACCAACCACGGCAACCTTCAGCTTGGTTAATGCTGGTTTTAAATCTAAGAATCGTTCATCACCAATGGCTGGATTTACTGCGCAACGCATTTCCCTCTTAATATAGAGTGACTCTTTCCAACATCCAATCAAACAGGAAATGCACTTTCTTATTTCTTGAACTTTCCCTGCTTTGGCTTTATTCGCCCAGTAGGGATCAGCGATCATTTGTCTTGATAATCCGACCATATCGGTTTTTCCTTCGGAAATAATTCTATCGCAATATTCAGGGGTTCGAAGAGTATGGCTGGTTATCACTGCAATCTTAACTGCTTTTTTAATAGCTTCAGCGGTATAGGTGTTCCATCCTTCTTCATAATACATTGGATCCATGGTTGGACCGGCAGCTTCGAAGATACCAGCGCTGATATCCAAAAATGCTACTCCAGCTTTTTCTAATTCTTTAGCGATTTCAACCGATTCATCCAGCGTACGGCTACCTGGCATCCATTCCTCTCCAGAATATCTCACTCCGATTGGGAAATTTGTACCACATTTATACTTAATCCGGCTGATAATTTCCAAAACAAACCGCATTCTATTCTTTAACGGTCCTCCAAATCGGTCATTTCTTTTGTTGGTGTAAGGGCTTAAAAATTGGGCAATCATATAACCATGAGCACCATGAAGTTCAACCATATCAAAACCAGCTTGTTGGATTCTCCAGGCGGCTTCGGCAAATTTTTCTATCAAATCATAAACTTCTTCAATCTCCATGCCTCTTATGTCTTTTCCTTTAGCCTCGGCACCGGCATAAATAACTTCATGCCCAGCAGAACCAGGAACATCGGTAACCATGTCGCTACAAGAAATCAATCCTTTTCGAGGGTAAGCAGCCTGACGGCCGGGGTGTTGGATTTGAACTGCACACTTGGCGCCATGACGCTGCATTGCTGTTGCTAAATGATGAAGTCCAGGTATAAAGTAATCAGCATCAGCAGATAAGCAAGTAACTGTAGGACGACCAGTTTCCCTATCAGGAGTTGTTGCTCCAACAATTATCAATCCACATCCGCCTTTAGCAATTTCTTCGTGGTAACGGATCACCCTATCGTTCACTGAACCGTCGGCATTTGCCGAACTAATATCAGTAGGAACATGAACAACTCGGTTCGGTACAACAACTTGAGCAATCTTAATTGGTGAAAATATGTGTTCAAATGGCATGCAATAAAACCTCCCTTTTATTCTTCATTTTTGCTTATTTTATTAAACAAATTTATTCTATGGAGTCCGGTGTCTTTTGTCGGACAAGGTGAGAATTCCATCCTTTCAAGTATTTTAATTAAGAATTTAATAAGATGAGATCCTCATCTCCTCGAAAAAGGAGGGTTTAGAATAACGCCTTTATTAATCGTTCATACATTTTCAGGCTAGACCTTCATGCTGAATAGCAACACCAGATGAGGATGAAAATATTTATATGCCGATCAATTTCCCCCTTTAGAAAAAGGGATTAGGGGGATTTGAGTTTTTTCCTGCTCCGTCATTCAGACTGTGTCACAATTATTCTGTAAATTATTTACCCCCCACTTATGTTAATATTTTACAGTAATATTGGGAATAGATAACCAAAAACTGAAGATAAATATACTGTGTCTTCCACTTTCAAGCTATTCCCGGTGTATGAAAGGGATTGTGACACAGCCTGATTGCGAGGAGCGTCCTATGCGACGTGGCAATCTCATTTAGCAAAATTTAGTTTATGTAACTTTCTCATAATCTCAGGGTAACCATTAAAAAATGAAAAGCACCCTCCCCGCCGCGAAAGCGGCACCCCTCCAAGGAGGGGAATTGTTAAATTCATTCTTCCTCATTTTGTTTTAATCACTTTTCACTTATTTCGGTATTTTCAGGATAGACCCTAATGCCATTTTTTATGGTACCAGATAGGAATGAAAACCCGAGTTTCGACATGCCATGGCATGTCGCTATATTAATTAAAGCATGGGCATAATACATTGCGCCACTACAAATTTTTAAAATCTTTGGTAGGGGCTTGATTTATCATGCCCATGAGTTTTTAAGATAGATAGTCAAAATTACTTTTATATATTTTGATGCTTTCAATTTTTTATTTACTTGGGCCTAAGTCTTTCGGTTCCACTGGGAGGACTAAGGTTCCTGCAGCTTCTTTTTTATAAGCATCTTCCATTATACTTTTGGTTGCGGTCGCACCAAATCGAACTCCACCCACCGCTCGAACTGCTAATGCCCCCTCTAAGGTTCGTACTCCACCAGCGGCTTTGACTTGAATGCTGGGATTTACCGATTTTCGCATCAGTTTTAAATCTTCAATGGTTGCTCCACCTGGTGCAAACCCAGTGGAAGTTTTAACAAAGTCAGCACCAGCTTTTTCGCAAATTTTACAGGCTAATTCTTTTAACTCGTCGGTAAGATAATAATTTTCTAAAATTACCTTGACAATAACTCCCTTTTGGTGGGCAATATCTACTACCGCTTTAATGTCTTGCTCGACATAATCAAACTCTCGGGATAAAAGCCGTCCGATGTTTAACACCATATCCAGCTCTACCGCCCCATCTTCCATGGCTTTCACTGCCTCAAATGCTTTTACTTCAGTCCGGTGAGCACCATGGGGAAATCCTATGACAGTTGTAACTAATACATCACTTCCTTTTAAAACTTCTGCGGCCACTTGAACATCACAGGGTTTTACACAGACCGAAACCACATCGTACTCTTTGGCTAATCGACATCCTTCAATAACTTCTTGTCGAGTAAGCTGAGGCCTAAGAAGTGAGTGATCTATCATTTTAGCAATATCTTTGGCTGTTACCTTTTCTGGTTGTCCAGTTTTCATGAATGAGCCTCCTTCTCTTCGATTTATTATAAATGATTTTTATTAATTTTAATTTCTTTAAATTTTCAATATTGTACTTATGTTTTTTATTCATCAACATTATAAGCTTTTAACTCCCTTACTACAAAGTTTCTAAGATATAATGAAAACAACACAATAATTATAATTTTATTCACGAAATCCAATGTTTACCAATAATCTTTTTTCGTTTAGAATGGTAATTCGGAGGTGTCACAATCAATGGCTGAAAACCTTAATCCATCATTAGATGATATTAGAAATCTGATCGAATTTTATGCAAAAAAAGTCGCCAATTTAAAAGATCAAAAAGGAAACGGTATCGAAATTCTTAATATTAGAACTGATATTGAGCGGGGGCTAATTTATTTTCGTTCTAAAAACGCTTACTTAGATCCTGAGGAAACCCGTTTAGGGAATTTTGATTCTTTACTTAAAAAGCAAAGCCGTCTCCTGGTGAAAGTAACCGGTAAAAAAGCTTTTATTGACCAACGGTCCAGACTCAATCCACCCACTGAATATTGGTGGTGGTGGTTGGATATTGAATATGAAAAAAATCAAAAGAAAACCATCCAAAAAAATTTACTTCATTTTGGGATTTTTTTTGTGGTCTTATTTTTAGTCTATTTTATCTTTCTGCGTCTTCCTCCTCAAGAAAGAAGGTATTTAGATTTAAATTCTTCCATTGAGAAGAAAATCGACCAATCACTGATTGAACCCGACCAAAATATAGTAAAAAATATTTACTACGATATTATTCAAGAATGCGAACAGGCACTCACACTTTTTCCAGAACGACCTGCACCCCTACTCATAAAAGGAGCCATTTCAGAAAAAATAAACCATTTATCCGATGCTCAAGCAAACTTCAATCAAGCAATGACACTTTATCCTTCCCAAGAAGATTTTCTTCTGGATCAAGCAACCTGGTATTTTCGCATAGGGATGAAAGACCAGGCAAAAGATTCTCTTTCTGCTGTCCTCAAAGAAAATCCTGATTCAATTGGAGCATTAAACTTATTAGGAACTATTTATGAGGAAGAGAATAACTATGTGGAAGCTTTAAAAGCCTATACCCGAGTACTTGAATTAGCTGAAAACCAAAATCATACCACCATGATCCCTGTTACTAAAATGAAAATCGCCATGCTCCAATTAAGGCTCCCAATGAGCCTTCCATAAATTCAAAGGTTTTTCGTTAAAAATTTAAAAGAAAAATGTTATAATAATTCGGTTTTTTAATTTTTGGTAACTTTCAATATAGGTTTAACACTTCATTAGGAGTAGGAAATTTTTATGGTTTATTTCTTCTTGATCCTTACGATGGTTTCTTTAATCCTTTTTATTATAGGATTGATTAATCCATCTCTGGTTATAGTTCGCCTAAAAAAAAGAAGATTCTTAGTCATTCTTATCTATGGTTCAATAGCCCTGGTATCTCTTCTGCTGTTGATTATAACCTCTCCTCCCCCACGACCAACTTTACCTTCAAAAGATGAATTACCTACTGTTAACAATGATATATCTGGTCAAAATATAAGCGAGAATCTCACTGATCAAAAAAACAATCAATCTTCAACTGTCGACTGGTTAAGAGAATCGGAAAAGTATTTTTTTATTAAAGAACCTGAGCCTGAACAGTATGTTTTACTTTCAATCTCCTTAGTCACACGTTTTGACCAAATAATAGAAATTATCGGAGAAACTGATCTTCCCGATGGATCGATTATTGAAATTCTTTTTCGACAACTGGGAACTCCAAAATACCCCAATCAATTTGATTTGCAAACCAGTGCTATTGTTCAAAATAATTCTTACCAGGCTACTTTCAGCGCCCCAGAAAATTATCTCTTTTCTCAGGGTCCCTTTCAGATTCGAGTTTCCTTTTCCCCTGAAAACCAAATTCCAGCCATTCAAAAATTATTTGGAAAAAGTGGAGAAAAATTAAAAGGTAAACAAAGCCGGGTTGAGAATCAAATCAAAATACTTGAAGATATCAAAGAAGTGAGCTTCGAATTTGAAATCGAGCCCTCACCTCCTAATTAGAAGACAAAATATTCTTGAGGATTTTTCTATTAGTCTTCCTGGTTCTGAAATTATAGAAAAGGAAACTGATAATCTTTTTCTTTGAAAAGGCTTAAGCAACAGTCAACAACCATTGGTTCATAAAGAATTCCTCGGTTCCTTTTTATTTCCTCCAGAGCAGTTTCTATTCCTTTGGCCGGTCGATACGGCCGGTGGGAAGCAATTGCTTCAACGACATCTGCTACGGTTAAAATTCGTGATTCTATAAGTATTTCTTCTCCTTTGAAACCAGCAGGATATCCAGTACCGTTTATTCTTTCATGATGTTGTAAAATGATATCGGCTATTGGCCAAGGAAACTCAATATCTTTGAGTATTTCGTAGCCGGCTTGGGGATGGGTTTTTATTAGACCAAATTCTAAATCAGACAATTTTGTTGGTTTAATGAGGATTTCTATTGGCACTGCTATTTTTCCTATGTCATGAATAGCGCTCGCCATAAAAAGGCCAGAAACCCGATCAATTCCTAAACCTAATTCAAATGCAATCGCTCGGGCGAGATGAGCTACTCTTCTCTGATGACCAGCAGTATAATAATCCCTAGTTTCTACAATTTCTGCTATAGTTTCAACCATTGATTCTAATGTGTTCCGTAATTTTTTATTGCTCATTTCCAAGGCTAATTCTGCTCGTTTACGTTCGGTTACATCCATAACGGTCGATATTATGAGTTGTCTCCCTGGAATAGGAGTGTTTTTGGCATTTATAAATCTTATTTCTTGTCCCCGACGAACAATAGGAACGTCATTCCATTGCATGCGTTGCGGGTCATTACTGGCACAATCCTTTATTACTTTCTTTTTTATTTTTTCTCGAAATTCCGGATCTTCGTATACTGCTTCCCAGAAAGTATTCGGTTTTTCTATAGCTTCCCGTGTAGTTTGATAAAGTTTCGGAAAGTTATCATTCATATAATGAAATAAAACCTTCGAATCAAGAAGATTGACTGCCACCCCAATTGGAAGATTGTCTAAGATGGTTTTGATATAAGCTTCACTTTCCCTCAATGCCTGTTCAGCTTGCTTTCTTTTGGTTATATCACGAGTTGTCGCAATAATACCAATGGGTTTTTGATTATCATCTCTCAAAAAAGACATAGTATTCTCAACCCAAATAGTCGATCCATTTTTATGGTATTCTTCGGCTTCTAAACTTATGGTTCTTTTGGGATCGGCACTTCCACTAGCTTCTAAGGCCATTTGTACTTTAAAAATTTGCATTATTTTTTTGAATGATTCAGGAGTAAAAATTTGATCTAAAGTCTGATGAATGGCTTCTTCAGTAGAATAACCACGAATCTTCATTCATTATTGAGGGACTGACATAGGTAAGATTTAAATTAAGATCCAAAACAGTGATGTTATCTCCAGTATTTTCCGTAATTAGACGGAATTTTTCTTCGCTCTTTTTTAAGGCTTCCTCAAACTTTTTGCGTTCAGTTATATCCCGAACGATGACGATGGTTCTCTCTTGATGGTGGGAATTATAAAATAGAGCTGATGCCAATTCGGCTGGAAAGCAGCTTCCGTCTTTTCGGATAAACAACAATTCACCTTTAGCTTTTCCCTTTTCTTTCCTTTCTTTCAACAAGAGAGGAAGCCGTGGATCTTTATCATCGACCAAACCATTTCTTCCTAATTTAATAATTTCCTGCTCAGTCCAACCAAAAATTTTACAAGCTTCGGGATTGGCAGCGTAGATTGTCCCATCAGGTTGGGTCAATAACATTGCATCGAGGCTGTTTTCAAAAAAAGAATAATATTTAGCAATATTTTCTTTCAACTCTTCTTCGGAATGTTTCTTTTTATTCAATTCATTTTCCAATTCATGGATGCGTTTTTCATATTGAAACAAGGCATTATTTTTCTCGATATTTTGATTAAAGTGGGCGGATATTGTTTTCATCAGGGTTTTCACAAGCACAATCAACTCATATTTATGATAGGGATACCTAAGAAATCCAGCTATCTCAAATTCCAAAGCTTTTTGTGGGGTTTGGAAATTTAACTTTTCAGAAGGGAGTATTACAATCGGTATATTTTTAGTTAATTCATGGTTTTGGATTGATTGACAAAAAAGCCGTTGCTTATTATCAAATTTAGTAATTCCTAAAAATATTATTTCGGGTTTTTCCTTTTGAGCAATATCAAGACCTATGGTTTCGTTTAAAGCGGTAAAAATTCGAGCTTTTGGATAGCAATTAAGTAACTTGATCGTTAACTGGTCTAAAAGAGATTGGTTATTCTGAACAATGAGGAATATAAATTCTCTATTCAGCACTAAGCTCATCTATTTCCTCCTGCAAAAATACTAATATTATTGAGTTAATTACCATGAATATTTGCTTCTTATTTTACCAAGTAAATAATAGATTTTTTATAATAAAAGCTTTTATTCTATCGTCCATAAATCCGGTGAGCTGGTTGATATGGCTGTTGCGCCGGATTGTAAAATTGCTTTAACTTCCTTATGATTTCGAATAAATCCTCCACAAATAATAGGAGGAAGGTTTCTTATGGGAATTTGTTTTTGGATGAAGGGAAATATAATTCCGGGTAGTATCTCAATTGCATCGGGAGACAATTGAGAAGCAACTTTCAATCCAGTATTTAAACTTTCGCTATCTAAAAGGAAAATTCGAAATATTGTCATAAAACCTTGTTTTTTTGCTAAAGATAAAGTACGAGAACGGGTCGATATAATTCCGTTGATTGCTTGGAAATAATTTTTCAAAAAGATTAAACCATCATGATCAGGAGAAAGACCGGAAAATAAATCGAGGTGTAAAAAAAATGTAGAGAAATGTTTTTCGATTTTTTCCAGAATTGATTGAATAGTATTGATATTGCCATCGAGAAGAAAACAAGGTCCACCAGGTCGAATGAAAGTTAAGTCTATCGTTTTTTTTCCTTCAAAACGTAGAGCAGGAATTACTGGGTATGAACGAAGTAGAGCAACAAAATCCATGAACCTATTCCTCAATTATTTGTATTTCCAATAAGTCTATTTAAACCAATCATACTACAAAGTAATTGAATTTTCATAATTTTTGTCTTAAATTTTAAAGTTCTTCTACTTGAAGAAAATTGGTGAAACCTGATTTCTGTAATGGAACTCCAGCGGTAATAATAATTTTATCGCCTTTTTTTCCAAAACGAGAAGCAAGAGTAAGCCTTTTCATTTCTTCGATTAATTTTGATGGTTCAGTGCATAAATCCACTGAAAAAGGAAATACTCCATAGGAAAGCTTTAATAGGCGTAGTATGTGATACTGAGGCGAAAAGGCCAGTATTGGAATATTCGGTCGAAAGCGGGATATTCTCCGGGCTGTACTTCCCGAATAGGTTGATGTCACAACCGCAGTAAGTTTAAGATTACGGGCAATTTCCCAGGCTCCAAAAGAGATAGCGCTGGATAAATCAGTATTGTTGACCATAATTTTTTGGACATCAGGAACGAAATCAGCGTAATATTCAGTAAATCGGGCAATTTTACTTGCCGTTTGTACCGATTCCATGGGAAAATCACCTATAGCTGTCTCACCCGACAACATGATCGCATCGGTTCCATCATAAATTGCACCAGCAACATCACTCACTTCAGCTCTGGTTGGAATTGGATTTCTTATCATACTATCTAACATTTGTGTGGCTACGATAACTGGTTTGCATCTGCAGCGTGATTCAAATATTATCCTTTTCTGCCAAAATGGAACTGATTCAACAGGTACCTCAACCCCGAGGTCACCCCGGGCAATCATTATTCCATCAGATGCTTCAATAATTTCATCGATTTCATTCAAAGCCTGTGGTTTCTCGATCTTGGCAATAATGGAAAAAGGTCTTGAAAAATTAGCAATTCTATTGCGTAAGGCGAGAATGTCCTTGATTCCTCGAACAAAGGAAAGGGCAAGAAAATCTAAATCCCAGTCCTTGATCGCTTCCAAAATCTGAAGGTCTCGAGTCGTCAACGAAGGAAAACTATCGGGAAGATAAGGGATGTTGATCCCTTTACGAGAAGAAATCACTCCCCCTTTTTCAACCTTACATAAAATTGTACAATTATCATTAGAAATAATTCTTAAACGAACCAAACCATCATTAATAAAAAAAATATCCCCCGGTTTAAGTAGAGTAAATAATTCAACATTATCTACGGTGATTACCGGCATGGAACCAGGAAGAGATGAATGTATTATATAAATAACTGCTCCATCAGGAAGTTCTGTCTCTCCTCCTTGTATTTCCCCTATTCTGAGTTTCGGACCGGGAAGATCACCAATTACGGCATGAAATTTCTTTTGTTGGGAATCATAATTTCGAATGGTTTGAAGGACAGAAAAATGTTCTTCAAGAGTTCCATGAGAAAAGTTTAAACGAAATACGTCTACTCCTTCTTGAATTAACTTCATAATATTTTCTGGATTTGAAACGCTAGGTCCTATGGTGGCAACTATTTTCGTTTTTCTTGGTAGGTCGATGTTAGAGGTCAAAAGGTCAATCACTTTTTTTCCCTCCTATAGCAGATAAAAAAATGAAAATGAGTATGAGAATAACTATCCAAATAAAATTACGAAAGAAACTCGATTGGGGATAATCTCGGGCAAGTTTTATAAAGAGGATGGGTACGATGATGACTATCGAAATCATGGTTATAATCATCCTCATTTTAAGCTCTCCCTAACTCATTTTGCTCTCATTTAATTGAATTCCTAAGATATTGTCTTTTTATTCCTTTCCTATGGGATAGTAGGTTTTTCTTTTTTTATTAAATTGTGTCAAATGCGTATATCCCACTTTTTTGATTAGATCCAAAGCCGATTCAAATTCTTTCCCTACCTCATAAGGGCGATGCGCATCGGAACCAAGACAAAGAGGAACTTGAGCTTGAAAACATTTTCTCAATATTTTTTCTGACGGATAGGCTTCTCCAATTGGTTTTCTATATCCCGCAGTGTTCACTTCAACTACCATATCAAATTTTTTACACAACTGAATAGCTTGATCTTCTTCAACAATAGTCTCAGTTGGTTGATAGCGAAATTTTTTCGGCAGATCGAAATGAGCAACAATATTATAACAACCAGTCTCAATACCTTGCATTAAAGTCTTATAGTAGGACCGATAGATTTCATTAATATCTCTGTTTTCATAATAATGAATATATTTGGGATGATCAAAAGCCCAATCGTCTAAAAAATGAACCGATAAAAGCAGGTAATCCCAGTTATAGAAATCTACGACCGATAAAGCCTCTTTTTCTTTTCCCGGAATGTAATCAACTTCTAATCCGGTTTTTATTATAATTGAATCTTTATATTTAGTCTTTAGGGATTCGACTTCTTCTACATAGATTTCTAACTCTTCATCGGGTATGGCACAATGGCGTGTTCTTTCTTCTTTGGGTAGAAAATACTGTGGGCAGTGGCCTGAAAATCCAATTTCAGTTAATCCTACTTTCAAAGCATTTTCAATGTACTCTTCATAGTTACCTTGAGCGTCACCACAACGATGAGTATGAATATGATAATCACATAACATATCGAGGTCTCCTTGTTCAATTATTAAAAGGATTTTTATACTTTACGAATAAAAAAGAAGGGGCGATGCCCCTTCTTTTTTATTGATCACAATATAATATAATTCTAAAAAAATTACTTTACAACTTCTTTTAAGACTTTACCAGGACGGAAAAATGGTACCTTTGTGGAAGGGATTTGAATCTCTTTTCCAGTCTGTGGATTTCTACCCCTCCGCCCAGCTCTGGTTTTCACTCCAAAGGTTCCAAAACCAACGAGTTGAATTTTCCCTCCTTTTTTTAACTCCTTCTGGATGGAATCAAATAAATTATCAACTATCATGGCCATATCTTTTTTGGATATTTTGTCTTTCCGGTTTTTGTTAATGTTTTCAGATAATACACTTACTAACTCTTGTTTATTCATCCCTCCACTTACCTCCTTTTAATTTGAATTCTGATTTCCCCTATCCAGGAAGAACTATGAATCTTATTGCAGTTTTCTCATTGTCATCAATTTTAACATCAACAAAGGCTGGAATACAAACCAGATCTACACCGCTTGGTGCAAGATAACCCCTAGCAATAGCTATCGCTTTTACCGCCTGATTAACCGCTCCTGCTCCAACAGCCTGCATCTCTGCCTTCCCATGTTCCCTTATTACCCCTGCCAGAGCCCCCGCTAATGCTGCTGGTCTTGTTTTGGAAGAGATCTTGAGAAGCTCCATTTGCCTACCTCCTTAGTCCGCATTGAACTGCTATTTTTGGGGATCCGTTTCCCTGTGACCCCGGGGAAACCAACATTCCCCCTCCTTTTACAATATTTTACCGAAAATTTCAAGTACTGTATACATTTTTTTCAATACTTTCTCATTTTCCCCCTTTCTCAGTTATTATTTATATTTTAAATCTTTTCCTGGATTATATTTTGAATAAGATTTTTTTCATTTTGATAAAAAAGGAGACTTTGAGCTTCTCTAATTTCTGCCCAGTGAACTTCTTCGACTTCTCCAGTATCAAAAGCGTTTAGGTTATTTTTCGGTATCATGATAAAATAATTAACTCTTTCACAGAAGTTCTGATCATTTTTTTGGTATTGGAATTGTATTTCACCGGCTTTTTTTTCAATTCTACAACAATAGCCGGTTTCTTCTTGTACTTCACGAATTGCAGTTTCTTGTTCCGACTCATCGTTTTCCTGATGGCCCTTGGGAAGCGTCCATAACGGGGAGTTCTTTTTTCTAATGAGGAGTATATATTGGTTTTGCCCTTCGATTTTCCTTACTATCCCGCCACAGGCTTGAACATATGTTATGGTCACCTTTTGACGATCTCCTTGACAGTATGGGATTGGGCATTTTTTAACCCAGTATGTTAATTCAAAAACTTCTTCACTATTTTTACATGAAAAGTTAATTTTTGCAAACAAAAAGCCCGTTTTTCTATATAAATGCTATATATATGATAATGACTAATAATTATTTTAGCAAGTGGTAAATAATTAATATTATTTACAATATAGGAAGATGGTAAAGAAAATAAAGATAGATAGTTGAAAACTCCGTTATGAAATTATCTCTCTTCTAATTTCTTATTTTTCTTTAAAATTAGTGCTCCCTGTTCTACTCCCAGTTCTCGAGATACCGCCTCACACTTTGCCTTTAAAAGAAAATAGATACCCTCTGATCGATCGCTCAGAGTTTCGAAATTTCCTTGTCCTTTCGATAAAATACAATCAGCTTTACGCCATATCTCTTGTACGTTCTGAGGAGATCGTTCAATGTCAATCCCAATTTCACCCTGACCGGTGGTTAAAATTGTTGCGACTTTATCTATCCCAGCTTCTATAGCGTCTTCCCTTAGGGCATCATTGGAAATCGGCCTTTCTTTAACAATAAAATAAATTTTTCTCCCTTGATTTATTTCTTCTAAAAAAACTCGGTCAAACACGACTTCACCAGCATTATCACCAATATAGAGAAGAATTTTTGAAGATTCCAAATCAGCTTGAAAATCATCCCAGTCATAAATTCCCCAGGGAGTATGTTCTATTTGATAGAGAATTTCATTAACTTTGACTTCTTTGTAAACACCCAAATCTATTATATTACCAGCAATTGCAATTCGTAATGCAGTTTCTAAGCGATTTTTACTTTGTTCCACATATTTTTTTAATTGAGGATAAAGCTCCAAGGCCATCTGATTATAATATCTTTTCTCCTCGTAAAAGATATCTTCAATGCCAACCATTTCTTGTGCAATACGATGAGCTATGGTTGTCATAAAAGCTGGCGTCCATTCTGGATCGGCTTGAGCATAATTTTTGGAAACTCTTTGTAATACTCGCCAAACAAATTGTTGGTCTTTCCCTGCTTTTTCCACAGCTTCTTGGGTTTGTCGAATATTACAACAAAAACATTCAACTTGCGCTTTCATTAAGATCCCCCATTGTCAGATCGTTCTGATGCTAATTCACGGAAAAACTTCTTTAGTTGTTGTTCATCCCCGAGGACATAGATGATATCATTTTTGTTCAATATTTCACTGGCGGCAGGAGAAACGATATATTCATCTGTCCTTCTGATTGCCAAAATAGTAACACCAAATCGGTTTCTTAATTGTGATTTACTCAAAGTCGTATTTGCCAAAACCGCAGGAAGTTTTGATTCAACAATATTGTAGCCTGGAAAAAGTTCTTCAGTTCGAATAGCATTTTGAAAGGTCAGAGTTTTGGCAACTTTAATCGCCATATCTTTTTCCGGGAAAATAACGCGGTCAGCACCAACTTTGCTAAGAATTTTTCCATGATTTTCATTAATAGCTCGAGCTACAATAAATGGTACTCCCATATCCTTCAAGGCTAAAGTGGTGAGGACACTGGATTGTATGTCATTTCCAATACTGACTATAGCAACATCGAAATTTCTAATCCCGAGCGCCTCTAAAACCTTTTCATCAGTAGTATCAGCTTGGACAACTTCGCTCACCTTACTTGCTAGGTCTCTTACCGGTGCCTCTTCAATATCGACAGCCAATACCATAAAACCTTGTTGATAGAGTGCTAATGCTATATTTTTCCCAAATATACCTAAACCAAATACTGCAAATTGACGCATTTACACATCACCATTTCATTATATTGCTCTTTTAAGTATTGAATCATAATCTATGACTTTGATGTCATTCGAGTTTTTTGATCAAGTTTCTTTAAAAAACTGTCTCTTCTAACCACAAATCGCTCTAATTTTCCTTCACCAATTTTTTCGATTTCATCAAAAGCTTCGGCTTCAAAAACTAATCGGTTTCTATAAATTTCAACCAAAGTTGCCCGAGCAGTTACTTTCATACCTGGTGGAGTCGCAGCAATATGAGAAATACTGATCCGGGTCCCAACACTTTCATAACCATCAGAAAGATGATTCTTGACTGCATAAAAAGCAGCGTTATCCATGAGCGATACCAACATAGGAGTTGCAAATGCCGGCACCATTTCTTTTTCGAACTTATCGGCGGTATTTTCTTTACCAACAATAGCTGAGGCAACCCCGGTTAACCCAACCCGAAGGGTATTACTCTTCATTTTGTATTAATCCTCCCTTCCTGGTTCGAAGGAAAATCTGATAATAATTGTTCAGCTGCAGCTTGTTTATTTTTATCTTCTTCTGACGAGAATTCAGGAATTTCATTCCCGTTTATATCTAAAATTTTATCAATTTCTTCTCTCTCTAAGACTTCCTTTTCCAACAAAATTGCTGTGAGTTTATCTAGTTTATCACGATTATCAATGATTAGTTTCCGAGCTTGTTCATAAGCACTGTCAATAATGCTTCTGACCTCTTTATCGATGGTAAAGGCAACTTCTTCACTGTAATTTCGGTCTTCAGCAATATCCTTCCCTAAAAATACTTCCTTATGCCGACGTCCTAAGGTTAAAGGTCCCAGGGTGTCGCTCATACCATATTCACAAACCATCTCTCGGGCTATCTCAGTTGCTTTTTGTAAATCATCATGAGCACCAGTGGTTATATCCTCAAAAACGATTTCTTCGGCTACTCGCCCACCCAAAAGAACTGCTAAACGAGTCATTAATTCCTGCTTGCTAATAAGATACCGATCTTCGGTGGGAAGTTGTAAAGTATAACCTAAGGCTGCACCACCTCGCGGAATTATGGATATTTTATGTACTGGATCTGTATTGGGAAGAAATCTTGCGACTAAGGCATGACCAGACTCATGATAGGCTACAACTTTCTTTTCCTTATCGCTAATGATGACATTTTTCCTTTCTGGTCCAGCTATGACCTTATCAATGGATTCTTCCATATCCGACATTTCTATTACATCTTTCCCCTTGCGGGCTGCAAGAAGCGCTGCTTCGTTCATCATGTTGGCAAGGTCAGCTCCAACAAATCCTGGAGTTCTTCGAGCCAAAATCTTAAGATCAATATCCTTCCCTAAGGGTTTTCCTTTGGTATGCACTTTTAGGATAGCTTCTCTTCCTAATACATCAGGTCTTGGTACGGCGATCCTTCTATCGAAACGGCCGGGTCTGAGAAGAGCCGGATCGAGAATGTCAGGTCGGTTAGTGGCAGCAATCAGTATAACTCCTTGATTTGGGTCAAAGCCATCCATTTCAACCAAAAGCTGATTCAATGTTTGTTCCCTTTCATCGTGTCCTCCCCCTAAACCAGCACCCCGATGTCGTCCTACAGCATCCAGTTCATCAACAAAAATTATACAAGGAGCGTTCCGTTTGGCATTTCCAAACAAATCTCGAACCCGTGCTGCACCAACTCCAACAAACATTTCAACAAAATCAGAACCACTGATACTAAAAAAAGGAACTCCTGCTTCACCAGCAACTGCCTTGGCCAAAAGAGTCTTTCCTGTACCTGGTGGTCCGTATAACAATACACCACGGGGGATTCGAGCTCCTAATTTCTGGAATTTACGCGGATTTTTTAGAAAATCAACCACTTCACTTAATTCTTCTTTTACCTCTTCAATACCCGCAACATCATCAAAGGTAACCTTCACTTTTTCTGAATCTACCATTCGAGCATGGCTCTTTGAAAAAGAGGTTACTTTGCTTCCACCACCTTGAAATTGTTGAAGTAAAAATATCCACACAATGATCAGCAATGCCGTTGGCAATAGGGATCCAAGAATCCTTGACCACCATGACGGTTCGGTAGGCGGTTTGGCATCAATATTAACATTTTGATTTCGTAGGATTTCAATCAATTGAGGATCTTCAGGAGCATAGGTTGTAAAATTCGTTCCATCTTTGAGATGGCCTAATATATTTTTATCCATAATAGTAACGCTCTCAACCTCATTTCCTTTAACCAAGTCAATAAACTCGGTATAAGTAAAAGCTTGAGGTGGTATTTCCTGTTGCATGAAGGAGGTTACTAATGAAACTACTATGATAAGAAACAAGAGATAAAATCCCATGTTTCTGTAAAATTTCCCACCAGGGGTATTATTCAGTTTCACTTATTTTTTCATCCTCCTCTGATTAATCCGACAAAGAAACATGATAAATATTCTCCTTTTGTCATTTTCTAAAATATATTTAGAAAGCTTTATATGGATGCATTCAAATAAACTGATTTTAAAATTATTGTAACACATCAAACCGTTTGATAATATTTTGGCTTCAACACAAAAATAAAAGGATAATTACGATATTTTTCAGCAAAATCTAAACCATACCCAACCACAAATTGGTCTGGAATAACAAAACCGGTATATTCAACTTCTAAATTCTTAACAATTCGTCTTTCTTGCTTATCTAAGAGTGCACATACTTTTAAGCTCGCCGGTTCTCTTATAGTGAGGACATCTTTCAGATGTTGCAGAGTAAGACCGGTATCAACAATATCTTCAATAATAAGAACGTGTTTATTGTGAATTGGTTTATCCAGATCTTTTAATATCCGTATTACTCCACCTGATTCACTGTCATCTCCATAACTTGATATTGACATAAAGTCAACACTTAAAGGGACAGAAATATTCCGTATTAAATCTGACATAAAAATAAAAGCACCACGAAGTATCCCAATAGCACGAATTTCCTTATCAACATAATCTTGGCTTATTTGTTGAGCCAATTGTTTTACTCGACTCTGGATTTCTTCTTGAGAAATTAAAATTTTATCGATAAAATCATTCATTTTTTCACCTCTTACCTGTCCTCATCGAGACAATAAAAATGCTTTTGCTATTTTCCTGAACTTGGGCTCTTTCGTCAAGTAAAATACCAGGTATCCAAAGAATCTTTTTTTGATCACATAATATGGGAACTTTTTTCCTCCAGTTTTCAGGAATACCTTGTCCATGAAAAATCGTTTTTAATTTTTTTTCTTTTCCATTTACTACTACTCGATCACCATTTAAAAAATTCCTAACTAATAAAGGTAAATCACATTTATCCAAGTCAATTTCACACCATAGAGCCTTCAGGTCAAACTGTCCCGGAATGTTTTTTTGAAAAGATTCGATGATTAAACCTATATCTTCAAATTTATTAATGCCCGGTATTTTTAGAATATAAGACCAGTTGGGAATATCTCCTAACAATAATTCCCCCCGGCGTCCATAGATATAACCATTGTCCACCCAAAAAGAAATCTTTTCCGGAAGCATAGTTTGTCCTTTGCCTTTTTTTATAATATATTCTAAGGCTTTAAAATGGGCTCGGGTTATATGGTAGGTATCCCCCTTGACCTGATTGATTAATTCAATAAGGCCCTGCCTTCTTTTAAAGTCAGAAGTTTCAACCAAACTGCTCACCGGCAAGCGAAAAAGACGACCTTTTTTTTCAATTGACCACTTCTCTTCAGGTATAATTGATAGAGATTCTTGGATATTTAATCCCATACGAAAAATTATTTCTTCAATTTTGGCGTTGTAATCCTGTTTTAATAAGGGAATTAGTCCATTACGGATCCGATTTCTCAAAAAAGATTGATCAAGATTAGTTGAGTCAATGACAAACGCAAGGTGTTGTTCTTCAAGATAGCGATGAATCTCATCAAGCGAAGTTCGTAAAAGTGGACGGATAAACTTTCCATTTCGAATTGGCATTCCTCTTAGGCCATTTATACCAGTTCCTCGGATGATATTCATCAGGATGGTCTCAACTTGGTCGTTACGATGATGACCAAGAGCAATTTTATCAGCTTTCCATAGCTCGGCAACTTCTTTTAGTTTTTGGTATCGAACCTTCCGTGCGGCTTCTTCTAAAGAAATAGATAGCTCCTTTTTGTAAGCTTTCACATCATATTGTTCTATAAAAATCTCAAAATTGCGTTTTTTTGCCCATTCAACACAGAAATTTTGATCCCGAAGAGCTTCTTGACCTCTTAAACCATGATTTAAATGAAAAAAAGCTAATTGAAATTTGAATTCTTCACATAGTTTCCCCAGAATATCGGATAATGCAGTAGAGTCGGGACCACCAGAAAAAGCGATTAAAACTCGGTCTCCCGTAACGATTAATTCCTGCTCTTGAATGAGTCGGGAAACGGTTTTTAACAAATAAGGATATTTCTTCATACCAGCGAGGGCTCCTGATAGGAATAACGTTGAGGAAGCTGGTGGCGGTGAAGGGATTCGAACCCCTGACGCTCCGGGTATGAGCCGGATGCTCTTGCCAACTGAGCTACACCGCCAGCAGTACCTATTATATTCACCATCTACCCATTTTACAAGTGTTTATAAAGAAAATAATTATTCTAAAGATAAAAAATGAAACCACCTCTACACCAATCCGAGGAAAAGAATTGCATGATGTTATCTCAAAATAATGAGGGCAGACACATAGGTCTGCCCCTACGAAAATCTTCTTATTTCTTTGATTAATTACACCTTCTCCCTTGAAGGGAGAGGGTGAGGATGAGGGTGATAATTTTTATTATTCAGCA
>Ga0334889_1001808_pt1 | contig 26469 bp, 21 predicted proteins | sample GraSluR1_MG_2_FD_207222 | JGI IMG/M metagenome (GOLD analysis project Ga0334889, IMG submission 207222) | Sludge microbial communities from methane-producing bioreactor in Wageningen University, Netherlands - Granular Sludge_8_08-R1 | ecosystem: Engineered > Bioreactor > Anaerobic > Unclassified...
GTTTTAACGCTTCTTGCCGGATTTCTTTGCTGAATTTTTCGTTCATCTTCTTTCGCTCCTTATACTGATACTTTTAGTATAGCATAATCTCGCGGTTCAGACTCTACTTTTATCGTAGCACTCCAATCTACAGCTTCTTTATCGGCTTCGGATACGGTTCTTCTTCCGCTAAGCTCTTCATACATTCCCTTAACAAATGGGAGATCTTCAACAGAAGCAGCTTTTAACTTCGTCTCACAGCTAATAACGAGGGTGTAGTATGTAGTTGTTTCAGCTTCTTTTATTCTGACAATGTCGGCATGAACATGCTGAAGATCATAGAATTCTGAATAGTTAGCACTAAGCCAATCTACCGCTGCGTTGATCACGACTTTTTCTGTATCAACTGTTAACACAGCCCCATATGATTCTCCTGCATTGACTATTAATAAGCTTGAAATCAACAAGCAAGCAATAATGACAATTAATAAAAATCTATTTTTATTCACTTTTCTTGCTCTCCTCTCCTTTTTTGGAACTCTATACAATGAAATCTACAGATATTGAAACAGCTAACATCACAAAAAAAAATAATCCTAAAGGGTAGCATGGGGTGCAAATGAATCGGTTGGACGATAGTGAACAGGTATGTTATAACAACCAAGAATACTGTTGAAATAGAATCCTCTTCAATTGAATTACCTCCTTTCTCCATTTGCTTCTCATTATAGTAAACGGAGAAAGGGTACATTTCCGGACACTGAACCGAAAATATTTTTTTATTCTGCTGCTGCCTATTATAAGCCTTCTGCGATACGTAAAATTACAGATTCATCAAATCACTGTTCTGTTTCTCCATAAAAACCGTTGTACCTCTTTTATCAATCCAGAGCCTATTTTATTATAGAATTTCCATTAGCATAAGCAACTACATTACATCATTATTCCCTGCCACCAAGTGATTGGTAAAAACGGCAAACTGGTGGGTTTTGGCGGCGGACTCTGGCGCAAAGAATGGCTTTTGCAGCATGAAATGAAGTATAGGTAAAGTATAGGCAAAGTAACGGCACCTCTTAGCATTCGTTGTGCATGAATGCATAAGAGGTGCCGTTCTGTCTAATTTTATCGCAGCTTTTCTTTATCGTACCAATGTAGAACTGAATTTCTCAAGCAGATGCTAATCCACGGTAATTCCAAAGATTTCTTTAGCTAAACTGATACCGGTATCAAGAGTCAGATTCAATGCCTTTTTGTCATAAGGTTTTAAGAAAGCTTCATTATACAAAGGGATTTCATAAACCTCTTCCTGTATGATCGTTACAGCCTCTTGCACCAACCGAATGCGTTCTTCTTCATCAACCGAGTTGTGCAACTGAACAATGGTTTCGTATAACCGCTTATCGGTGCCGCCCTGGTCTAAATAACGCTGATAACTGTTTAACCATCCATATTCACTGTAAATTGATAGAAATGAATCTAAATAATCCAGATAATCGGTAACGGGTCTTTGGAATGAATCAAACTTCACCATTATATCCGTTTCTTCGCTGTATACCGGTTGCAAATAGATCTTATGTTTTGCTAATTCTTCGATGATGATATCATACACAGGATGATCCGAATAGCTATATGTAGTATCGTTAATTCCCATGAATGTTTGATCTATTATGCTTAGTGTGATCCCATCGGGATATCCGGCATCGGTCAGTAATTGGGAGATCTCCTGATCAGTCAACGGTTGCGTCCCTTCAACATATGCTGGGCTCGTTTGACTCAATAGACCGCTCTCGTTACGTAATAAAGATTCCCCTAAAATCGTGTATTCATCGCGAACTTTTTCAACGATCTCATCAACATCGAGTGCTCCCGATATCGCTTGCCGAACTTTTAGAGAATTTAATGGCGCTTTGCTTATGTCCAACCCTAATCTCAGTGTAGTGATTTGATTGTAATCTTTAAAATAGAGCAGATCCTCATCAAGCAACAATTCCGCTCATATTCTTTCAACATTGGATTTAATTCAACAAGATCGATTATTGAATGCCAAAAAGCATAATAATCATATTCACTATTCAATAAACCCTCGAAGGCATTCTTGAAATCCATGTCTCCACGAGTAGAAACAAATCTTATTTCTTTAACCTCTGGTTCACCTCGCCAGTAATTATTATAAGCAATCAGCGTTTTATAAGCACCAACTGCCTTTTTTTCTTCACTGAGCACATAGGGTCCGCTGCCGATAAAGGTATCATAATTGTTGGTGTACTTTATATCCCATATATCGGTAACATCACCATAAAAAGTTTTCAATCCCGGATCACGCATATTGAATTGTTTTGGTGCATCCTTTTCAGTGCGTTCATTCGGGTTTAATGCTTTTGTGATTCCAAAGGTCAAATACCTCAAAAGATAAGGATCCGATTCTTCTAAAACGATTTCGAATTGATAGGGGTCTTCATAATTTACCTCAAGGATATTGAGAAAGTATTTCATCTTATCAATTTCGTTTACGTTCTGAATTTGACGAAGAAGTGTATCGACGCAATCCGTAGCATCTAAGGTCGTTCCATCGTGAAAAGTCACTCCTTCATGGATCTTCAGACGAAGAGTAGTCGCATTTTTAAACTCATACTCTTCCACCAATTGCGGATGGATCTGGCCTTTGTAATCGATGGTAAACAAACTATCGTATATTAATTTGTAATAATCCTGACCAAAGTATTCATTAAAGGGTATTTCACGAACACCTCCATGAAACACTAATATAGAATCTCCTGCGGGAGAACAACCGGAAAGGATCAGAATTATGACCAACAACGCAAAAAGAATTTTTGCTATGATGTGTTGGTTTCTCATTTGATGCTCCTTTCGTCTCAACAAAATCACCCCCATTCTCCATTTGCTTCTCATAATAGTAAACGGAGAAAGAGTGCATTTCCGGACACTTAATTAAAATAATTTTTTTATTTTTCTACTACTACCTGTTTCAAGCTCTCTGCGATGCGTATAATCACAGATTTATCTAAATCACTGTTCACCATAAAGACCATGGTGTTTCTTCTGTCCATCCAGATAAGATTGTTGGTGTTGGACCCTTCATCAGCACGATAAAAATCTGCCTTGATCCCGTTAACTGTTACTTCTTCCCGTAAACTCTCGACATTTTTTGCAATAAGTTCGGTATGAGTGCCCTCATTAGCCCTATAATACTCAATGACAATTCCACTTTGGCTATTTTGCTTTTGGTACAAACGCCCGTGCGACATTTCGTCTGCGTATTCATAAACCTGCTCAAAACCCTCCGGTAACCAGGTTGGGTCATAGTGTGGCAGTACGCCAGTTTCGTCTTGCCCCCAAAATCGATAGATGATGCTGCTCTCATAGACTTCGCGAATCCAACTGAACACTATTTCACGGGCATCGGCATCAATGGTGAGCCAAACACTTGAAGTGATTATTAACGCTAAGAAAACCGAAGCAATGTGACGGGTCACTCTTTGTTTTTTATAGACGAATTTTGCTTTTAATCGAACCTGCTCCATCTTGCTTTGAAATTCGTCCGAAAACTCATTCTCACAATCTAAAGGATTGGGCAAGGAGTTTAACATAGCAGAGCGAACCGACTGTGCCGCTTTGCTTAATACTTCATCTGTTAGAGTCATACTCCTCAATTTGGGTCATCCTCCTTTTCTATCTGCTTTCTAAGAGAATCTTTGGCACGCCAAAGCAATTTTTGTACAGAGCCACGTTTCATGCTTAACATCTTGGCGATTTCCTTGGTATTGAAACCGTTATCATAATGTAGCAGTAGAATTTCACGATATCGCGCCGGAAGCACCGCCATGGCATCGGCAACCCCACTGTCACCGGGTAGCGGGATGGGTATGCCGGCAATGGTATCTTCGAAGTCGATGTCTACGATTTTTGAATTGGCTCGTATAATGTCGATTGCTTTTCTCTCTACTATGATAACGATGTAGGAGCGCGTTTTCGGACACTTCACTTCAGAAATTTTTTTGAGATTTTCTATGATAGACAAAAATGCCTGATGTACAGCATCTTCAGCCGAGTGAGGGTTGTTGAGAATTCGCATCGCCACATGATACATCAGTCCGCGATACTGAAAATAAAGTTGTTCAAACTTACTTCTCTCTTCTTCGCTTTCAATGGCTTGTAAATAGATCAGCATATGTCCTCCCCCTATTTTCATTCTACCTATAGAATAAAAATGATTTAAGTCACTTATTCGCGTATTCTGTGCAAGATAATTATTCTCCTGCATTTCCTAATAATAGACACGAACAAATTGCTGCAAAAATCGGGGTCAGATAAAAAAACCCTCTTTCTTCATTTACCACATATTGTAGTAAACAAAGAAAGAGGGTTAAGCGGGCACTGAAGAAGGGTTTTATTTCTTACTTCAACGTTGCTTGCCACAAATCCACAAAAATCTGGTTTGGATTTGTAAGCTCTAAACCTTGAATACGGTTATTGTATGCATAATAGTAATATTCAAAAATCAGAGGAATAATAGCAGCTTGATCATGAAGCTCTTGTAGGGCTTCATGGTATTTTTGCTTTTGTATTTCCAGATCTGTGCTTCTCATCATGTCTTCTACCGCTCGCGCGAAAACCGTATTATCATTATAAAGAGGATGATAAATCCTCTCTGGGCTCATCATGCGCTCATAGAAGCGGTTTGGGCTCGAGTAAATACCCAAATCAAAACTAAAGTCGAATTCTTCAGTACTGTTAATGGGTCTCCAATTCACCTCGATACCTACTTCTTTCAATTGCCTCACCAATTCATTAGCAACTGGATTTTGAGTCCAATTTGCATCATCAACAACAAATCCTCTGACTTTTAGGCTAATACTCTCTGTGTATCCAGCTTCCCTTAGTAAGCGCTTAGATTCTTCAGGGTTATATTCATAAGGCTCATCCACCCCATAATACCATTCATTGTTCGGTTTAATATATTGATTTGCTATCTGCCCATTGGAACCATCAAACCCATTTTGAACTTTTATAAGTTCCTCTTTGTTAATCGCATACGCTATCGCCTTTCTTACCTTTTCAGTTGTCATCGAATTATCTAAATCATGGAAAACAATTACTTGAGTCGGATAATCGAGTATATAGGGAACTAGTGTTAAATGTTCCGCATTTTTGAATTTCTCATAATACTGCATTCTATCTAAATCACTAAGATGAAGTGGCCCCGGCGATGCAAGATCGATTGATTTTCCTAATAGATGCCCATTCATCGAATCTCTAGATGTTTCCACTTTTTTAAAGGTGATATTTTCAATTTTGGCCGCACCTTTCCAATAGTCTTTATTTACAACCAAATCAAAGGTTACAGGTGAGTTCGTACTATTATATATTTGTAGGCTTTTCTCCAGTACTTTCCATGGGCCACTGCCAATTAATTGATTTCGTGTATATGTTTCATCAATAACCTTGTTCATTTCCGGATCATCGGTCAGTAGCGAAAAAACCAGTTCTCTGCCCGATGCAGAAAACGAGACCGGCCATTGTTTTACTTCTTTGTGTTCCGGATTATATGCTGGTGTAATTCCAAAGGTAAGTGTATTGAGGAAAAACATATCTGGCTCTTTTAGCTGAAACTGCAGTTGATATTTTCCGAGCACTTCAATCTTTTCTAACTTCGAAAATCGTTTAATCGCTTCCCGATTACTATTGCCGTGAAGTTTGATGAGCCGCAATAAGGTATCTGCAACATCAGCTGCTGTTAACTCAGTGCCGTCATGAAATAAAACTCCCTCACGAATGGTCACATTGTAGTTTAGTTGATTCTGCTCATAGTCGTTAACGATTCCGGGTATTGGAAAGCCGTGTTCATCAATGACAAAAAGAGAATCATAGATCAATTGATGTAAGCCATTTTGGCCAATATTGACAAACGGCGACCAAGGACTACCCCCTACTATTGAGAAACTGGTACCAATTCGCAAAGATTCACTCTTCTGACTACAACCCATTAGTAACATCGGTACAATTAAAGACATTACCAATATCACAATTGCTTTTTTTACTGAACTCTTCTTCATCGTAGCTCCCTTCTTGTTTATCGCGAAATTCAATGATGAGTTTCCGTTTGTAATTTTAATATAATGATCTCAAACTCTTGACAGAGATGTGCAATACTTTTTTCAACAGTCTCGTTGTCATTCAATAATACTCTATCCTTCCATGAAGCAAGAGCGTTTCTTTCAGATAGTTTTGTGCTAATCGTATTTAAATACTCATCTAAACTCATATTTTGTCCGAGAGCATACGAACAGAGGCAATCAAGAACATAATTCAATGATTTAATCCCTATTTCATCATTATTATCAGTCATTTGCTGATACAATGTACGATAATCGAATATTTCATTAGAATCAATATATTGTCCAGTCTTCTTGAGATATGATAAGATTACTTTTTCTTCAATCAATCTTCTAAGTATATTATCACGGAGTATCTCAGTATTGTCCAACACAGATTTGGTTTCTGTTAAATGTCCCAAAGCAGTGTTTTCTTTAATCGAAAAATTGTAACTAAGAATTGCTTCTTCGAGTTCTTTCTTTGTAATTGATTCATAATTTACATAAGCCACAACTTGATCCCCACCACCTAATGAGGAAATCTTTCGACCAACATTGTAAGCATTTTGATTCAACTGATATTTATAATGGTCAAATGAATCAATTTGATTAGAAAATTGCCTCGATTGCCACGAGATTGCGAAATCACTACTCCCAGAATAAGCGGGCACCACCCCATCTATGAACTCAAACCTTGCTACAGATGACAAGTTCGTGTATGAAACTGACAAATATGGAGAAAAATTCTTTTGTGTATAAGCATAAGTGCTACTGGATGAGTTTACATCTAATGGTGTTCCATAGGAAGTCGAGTTAAAATTTAGTTCAATCATCTCGGTTCTATCAAGATAGCTTTGATTCGTATTAACTTGAGCACTGCTCGCAATATTTCTGATGATACGATTTCCCGAATCCTCATCATAAATATAGCCGGGTGTCAATGTATATTCAATAGATACAGGAACAAAGTTATAGGTAACTGCTAGATATTTGGTCGGACTAGTTTCTGAATGTAATAAGGATGCGTAAACCTGGCCGACTAACAATATTGTGATGAAAAGAATCACTGTAAGAATCCTATTTGCTTTCATATTTCTCTCTCCTTCTTATATATCTAGATATGTGATACTACTCATTGTACTGAACAAGTATAGAAAGGCCCAACGGAATCACCCCCTTTCTCTATTTGCCTCTCATAATATAAACGGAGGAAGAGGGTGTTTCCGGACACTTAATAAAAATAATATTTGTTTAGGTTTTTTTGATGAACAGAAATGCCTGATGTACAACATCTTCAGCAGAGTGAGGGTTGTTGAGAATTCGCATCGCCACATGATACATCAGTCCGCGATACTGAAAATAAAGTTGTTCAAACTTACTTCTCTCTTCTTCGCTTTCAATGCTTGTAAATAGATTCGCATATGTCCTCCCCCGATTCATTATACCTATAGAATAGAAATAATTTTTGTCATTTATTTGCGTATTCTGTGCAAGCGAATTATTCTCCTGCATTTCCTAATAATAGATACGAACAAATTGCTGCAAAAATCGGGGTCGGATAAAAAAGATCCCTCATTCTTTGTTACCACTCATTGTAGTAAACAAAGAAAGAGGGAGGATTTGGCATTACGAAAATATCTGGAGTTCTATTATCCATTAGCCTTTTTAAAATACTTAATCTTTTTACCTGCTCCTGAACTCAAGAGCAGACCTTGATTGACCATTTTCCGCAACAACAAAATTGCTGTTGATTGAGAGATATCTAACGCATTTTCGATATCTTTGCGTATAAGATAGGGCTTTGTCTTGAGTAGTCGCAAAACTTCTTCTTCCCTGATTGAAGTTTCTGTATCTTCTTTTACGAAGATTTGATTCGTCTCCGATTTATACTCGTTGAAGTTGGTGTTTGGTAAGGTTATTCTGAACGCATTATCGGAAGTCTCAATGTTAGGTCGTTTCGAAAATTCTTTATAACTACTCAACATCTTTTGAATACCCGTTCCATAGGCTTCGATCAATCTCAAACGATAAAAGATGTTAGCCAATTTGGCATTCCGCAACACCGAAACACCTAACATAATATCTGCGTATGAAATACCGCGTATGAGACCGCCAATAGAAACGAATTCAATACGGTCATCGTAGAGTGCAATAAGTGTATCGGCACTAAACGAATAATCACGATGAACCAATGCATTTAAAAGAGCTTCTCTAATTGCAGTGACCGGATAATCTCTGCTCTCTTCTCGGACTAATCCTTTAAACTCCGCTCGTGTCCGATTATGCCTGTCAATGTAAAGATACGCTTCCTCCAGCTGTTTCAAAAGCGAACCCTTACACTCCAATCGATCTTTAAAAATCGTCTTCGTGGTACCTTCGAAAACCGCTACCTTAATTCCATGCTTGCATTGATCAGAAAGCAATAATCCTAAATTGGTATACGCTCCATCTCTTCCTAACAACCCCAGCGTTCTCTTGTGCTGCTCTTCTAATTCCAAATTGTTTTCTGCAAAGAATTGTTTCGTATAACCAAAGGTCAACTCCTGATGAAGCGAACGTGCTTCTTCGTAAGAATCTCCACTCGTTTCACGAATCATTTTTAGGATCGCGGTCTCAGAAGCCGGAACAGTTGAAGCTCCTTGTCGAACATAGACACCTTCTGGACGAATTCCTTTTCCAGCTAAATAATACGGCCGTGCTGTTCCTCTCTGCACTTCGATTTGTATCACTTCTTTTTCTTGCATTAAGATCACTTCTAAACTAATGAACATTGTCAAATCGGGATGGATGGCTTCTCGAATCACATTCGATACACGCAATAATGTATCATCTACCTTATCCAAGCCGATAACGCTACCATCGTCAGTTATACCAATTAATAGTTTACCACCGTCAGAATTAGCAAACGCTGTGACGGTCTTTTTTATGTCATCTGTGTATTCGCGTTTGAGCTCAAGGATATTACTTTCCAATAGCATAGAGAACACTCGCCTTCTAATCATTCTAATCACTTGCTGATTATTATAACCGGAATTAGCTAGAATGTCAATGTTTAGTTGTGGTAGAGGTTTTATTTCTTACTTCAAAGTAGCTTGCCACAAATCTACAATAATTTGATTTGGGTTCTTAAGCTCTAGACCTTGAATACGGTTATTGTATGCGTAATAGTGATATTCATTGACAAGAGGGACCTAGTCTATAGTTATTCCAAAAATCTCATTGGCTAAACTGATACCGGTATCAAGAGTCAGATTCAATACCTTTTTGTCATAAGGTGTTAAGAAAGCTTCATTATACAAAGGGATTTCGTAAACCTCTTCCTGTATGATCGTTACAGCCTCTTGTGCCAACCGAATGCGTTCTTCTTCATCAACCGTGTTGTGCAACTGAACAATGGTTTCGTATAACCGCTTATCGGTGCCTCCCTGGTCCAAATAAACCTGATAAAAAGATTTCTTATCATCAGGTCGGTCTGTTGTTATGAAGGAGTCTAGATAATCTTGGTAATCACTCACTGATGAAGGGAATATATCACGAGTCATGGATATGTGAGCGTTGTAATCGGAATCCATCACCAAAAAAACCTTATGCTTTGCTAGTTCTTCGATTATGAATTCATTAAGTTTAGGAAAATTGAGAGGGCCTGAAAAGCTCAGGGTAATCCCATCTGGATACCCGGCTTGGGTCAGTAACTGTGATATCTCTTGGTCAGACATAGGCTTTATTCCTTCTATATGTCCAGGACTCTCGCGGTTTATTAGACCCCGCTCATTCCGCACCATAAAATTATCTTCAAAGTCATATTCCTCTGCAACTTTTTCAATGATTTTGTCTGCATTGAGAGCACCGGCAACTGCTTTTCGAACTTCCAGAGAATCAAGGGGGGCTTTGTTCATGTTCAATACTAATCTAAGAGAGGAAACTTGATTGTAAATTGCTCGATACAACAGATTGGTATCGGCAGACAGTTCCGATTCGTAACCTTTGAGCACAGCATACATTTCATCACGTGGTTTCTGAATCCAACGAAGACTATAATAATCGAATTCGTCATTCAGTAATCCCTTTAAAGCTAAGTCGATATTTTGTATTTCGATGGTCGTGATTCCAATGATCTCATCTACGACAGGTTTACCCCGCCAATAGTTTTCATAGGCAAGCAGCTTTTGTGAGTCACCAAAGAGAGGTAGTTCGCTACTAATCATGTAAGGCCCACTGCCAACACTAATGGGACTTAGGTTATGATACTTTATTTGCGAAATATCTGCGATGTCACCGTAAAAGGTTTTCACGCCCGGTTCTCTCATATTGAATTGTTTGGGCATACTTTTCTCGGTGCGATTGTTGGGGTTAAGTGCTTTTGTAATTCCAAAGGTCATATAACGCAAGAAATATGGATCTGGTTTTTCTAAAACAATTTCGAACCGATAGGGATCTTCATAGTTCACCTCAAGGATATTGATAAAGTATTTTTGGTGATACACTTGTCGCACAATTTGACTTTGTCGAAGAAGTGTATCGACACAGTCAGATGCATCTAATGTTGTGCCATCGTGAAAAGTTACGCCTTCTCGAATTTTCAAGCGGAGCGTTGTCTCATTTGTATATTCATACTCTTCGACCAATTGGGGTAGAATTTGCCCTTCATAATCTATGCTGAATAAACCATCGTAGACCAGTTTATAGTAATCTTGCCCAAAGAACTGATCGAATGGTTGTGTTACTCTTAATCCATAGAGTGAAATCGAAGTTTTCGGAGTTTTGTCATTTACTGGTGAACACCCAGATAAGATTAGCAAAACAATCAACAACGCAAAAAGAATTTTTGCTATGATGTGTTGGTTCTTCATTGTAATCTCCCTTCGTCTCAACTTTAATCAACCCTTTCTCCATTTGCTTCTCATAATAGTAAACGGAGAAAGAGGGTGTTTCCGGACACTTAATTAAAGTATTTTTTTAGATTTTCTTTGATGAACAGAAATGCCTGATGTACAGCATCTTCAGCCGAGTGAGGGTTGTTGAGAATTCGCATCGCCACATGATACATCAGTCCGCGATACTGAAAATAGAGTTGTTCAAACTTACTTCTCTCTTCTTCGCTTTCAATGGCTTGTAAATAGATTAGCATTTGTCCTCCCCCGATTCACTCTTCCTATAGATTAGTAATAATTCAAGTCACTTATTCGCGTATTCTGTGCAAGCGAATTATTCTCCTGCATTTTCTTATAATAGATACGAACAAATTGCTGCAAAAATCGGGGTCGGATAAAAAAAGTCCCCCTGCCTTTATTTACAACACATCGTAGTAAACGAAGAAAAGGGGGGGGGGGGGGGGAATCGGGCACTGAAGAAGGGTTTTATTTCTTACTTCAACGTTGCTTGCCACAAATCTGAATATTCCGGGGGCAATTACCCAGCTGAACTTATGATGCGGTGTACACATTGGACAAATCACTGTAAGGTACAATTCCGTATGGTGTAATTGTATCCCCTACTGCACTCTAGAGGTGCTGTAATCACCCACTTGAGTTTCCCGTCTGTTCCGTGTACGGGGTGTTATATAAAATCTCGTTATAACCTTAATTTTATTTGGACTTAGTTCCAATTAGGATTATTATAAGTTATTTACCATATTTATCGACATCTGGGAAAATAATATCCTCAATCTTAACAGTTATCGGATCGGATCCCCCATGTCTAGTAATAGATACTGTTCCGTCCTTGTTTCGACCGATCATTATAGGCTCACTAAAATCGCTGATTTGCAAGTCTTCTGGCTTTAAGATATTTCCTGATACATCTTTAACTCCTTCTTTAATCCAAACTGGGAATGATAAAGTTCCTTTAGATTCCACGTTATACTGTAGAGTATCCTTTTCCCTCACCCATACTTGTTTAATTCCTGTTTCCAAAGGCATCACACCGAGCAACTGTCCATCATCAAATCTTGAGAGTAACAACCAGTATTCCTCTTCTCCGTCCGCGGTTTTGAATAAATAGCGATTATCTACGTGAAACAATTGATTTACATAAAGTGAATCACTAATATCGTAATTATATTTGACATAAGGTAAGATATAGACATTAGAATTTGTAACAACATATTCGTTTTCCAGTTCACCTAAATAAGTGGTATATTCCACGATCTGATGCGCAATATTTTTTTCCTCTTCTGGTTCTTTTTCGGGTGTTGCAGGTTGATTACAACCAGTAAGAATCAAAATAATGAAAATAACAAAAATACTAAGACGAAGACTTTTCATAGTTATCCTCCATGCAAATACAAATTTTGGTTTACCTAGAAACACATACATAATTGCATTATATATTGCTCTTATCGTTCTTAAAAAATTACTTTTTATGCTCACTAAATGTTTTCTAGAAGCTATTATATCATCATAATTAATTAATCACGGATTTGTCTTGAAGCCAAAAGATTAACTGCTATTACAAGACATAACGTTCACTATTGAAATGAAAATCCAAGAGAATAACTTTATCCTCAGATTCACCCAGTATAGTAGAAGCGTTCTCTTTATATAAAACATCTTTAGTGTATGCCTGACCACTTAATAGTACCATCGTAATAACTATAAGAGCAGCTAAAAGTTTTTTCATTGTTTCCCTCCTATAAATTCCATACTTCAATAGCATAGATCTTACCAACGTCAGTAGGATTTTGTTAAAATCATTTTTTAGATTATACCGTTATTGCTCTAACCGCAGCGCTCATCATTGAACTACTTGCCAAAATGGAAACTAAAACAATTGTCAGCAGTATCCTCTTCAAACTAATCACCCCCTTTCTCCATTTGCTTCTCATAATAGTAAACGGAGGTAGAGGGTGTTTCCGGACACTTAATTAAAATATTTTTTCTATTTTTTTACAGCTACCTGTTTCAAGCTCTCTGCGATGCGTATAATCACAGATTTATCTAAATCACTGTTCACCATAAAGACCATGGTGTTTCTTCTGTCCATCCAGATTAGATTGTTGGTGTTGGACCCTTCATCAGCACGATAAAAATCTGCCTTGATCCCGTTAACTGTTACTTCTTCCCGTAAACTCTCGACATTTTTGGTAATAAGTTCGGTTTGAGTGCCCTCATTAGCCCTATAATACTCAATGACAATTCCACTTTGGCTATTTTGCTTTTGGTACAAACGCCCATGCGACATTTCGTCTGCGTACTCATACACCTGCTCAAAACCCTCCGGTAGCCAGGTTGGATCATAGTGTGGAAGTACTCCAGTTTCGTCTTGACCCCAAAATCGATAGATGATGCTGTTCTCATATACTTCACGAATCCAACTGAACACTATTTCACGGGCATCGGCATCAATGGTGAGCCAAACACTTGAAGTGATTATTAACGCTAAGAAAACCGAAGCAATGTGACGGGTCACTCTTTGCTTTTTATAGACAAATTTTGCTTTTAACCGAACCTGCTCCATCTTGCTTTGAAATTCGTCCGAAAACTCATTCTCACAATCTAAAGGATTGGGCAAGGAGTTTAACATAGCGTTGCGAACCGACTGTGCCGCTTTGCTTAATACTTCATCTGTTATAGTCATACTCCTCAATTTGGGTCATCCTCCTTTTCTATCTGCTTTCTAAGGGAATCTTTGGCACGCCAAAGCAATTTTTGTACAGAGCCACGTTTCATACTTAACATCTTGGCGATTTCCTTGGTATTGAAACCGTTATCATAATGCAGCAGTAGAATTTCACGATATCGCGCCGGAAGCACCGCCATGGCATCGGCGACCCCACTGTCACCGGGTAGCGGGATTGGTATGCCGGCAATGGTATCTTCGAAGTCGATGTCGACGATTTTTGAATTGGCTCGTATAATGTCGATTGCTTTTCTCTCTACTATGATAACGATGTACGAGCGCGTTTTCGGACAGTTCACTTCGGAAATTTTTCTGAGATTTTCTATGATAGACAGAAATGCCTTATGTACAGCATCTTCAGCAGAGTGAGGGTTGTTGAGAATTCGCATCGCCACATGATACATCAGTCCGCGATACTGAAAATAGAGTTGTTCAAACTTACTTCTCTCTTCTTCGCTTTCAATAGCCTGTAAATAGATTAGCATATGTCCTCCCCCCGGTTCATTATACCTATATTAGTAATAATTTTTGTCACTTATTCGCGTATTCTGTGCAAGCGAATTATTCTTCTGCATTTTCTTATAATAGATACGAACAAATTACTGCAAAAATCGGGGTCGGATAAAAAAAGTCCCCCTGCCTTTATTTACAACACATCGTAGTAAACGAAGAAAGGGGGGGAATCGGGTACTGAATAAGATTTTTATTTTACTTCAACGTTGCTTGCCACAAATCCACAAAAATCTGGTTTGGATTTGTAAGCTCTAAACCTTGAATACGGTTATTGTATGCGTAATAGTGATATTCATTGATAAGAGGGACAGTGTAAGCTTGGTCATGAATCTCTTGTAAAGCTTCTTGATATTTTTGTTTTTGTATTTCTACATCAGTACTACTCATCATTTCTTCGAGAGATTGAACAAATGCTGAATCCTCATTGAAATATTCTAGCTGTCGACGATTTGGACTTGTCATGTTCGCATAGAGCGAGTTTGGGTCAAACATTGGAATTGTTTGCAATTGCATAGCTTTCGCCTCTCGAGCTTCGTATACCGGAACCCATGTAAGCTCAATACCCACTTCATTTAACTGACGATTTAACTCTTTTGCTACAGGGGTCTTCAACCATTGTTCCAAATCATTGGTCAAACTTGTTGCCGTGATGACGATACTTTTATCATATTCTGCTTCTGCAAGGAGCTCTTTCGCCTTTTCTTCATTATATTCATAGGGATTCTTTAATTCGAAATACCAAGGGTGCTCGGGAGTAAGATATTGCTGCGTAACAACGCCGGTAGAACCATCTTGTTCTGTTTGTGCTAGCAAAAGAGCTTCTCGGTCAATGGCGTAGGCAATTGCTTGTCGCACCAAATGCTCTGACTCGGTACCGTTGATTTTTGAAAAATGTAGTCTTTGAGATGTTGTACTCGGTAGATATTGGATCAGATTCAAGTGCTCTGCACTTTTAAATTTGCTGAAGTACTCCATTTGGCTTAGATCTCCCCATAATGGAGATGTCCATGGTGAAATATCCATGGCCTTTGACAAGAGATAACCATTTATTTCGTAAGGTCCATTCTTTAGTTGTTGTAACGTGATTTTCTCTATTGCCACATTCCCTTTCCAATATTGGTCGTTCCTGCTCAACTCCAACTTAACAGGGCTATTAACATTAATGAAATTATCATAGCTCTTTTCATCAATTTTCCAAGGTCCACTTCCAATAGGTGGTGTTTTTGAATAAGCGGCTTCAATGACATCGGCAGTCTGTTGATTTTGATTTACACTTAAGTAAACCAATTGGAGATTCTTGCGTTCTATTTCCCGAGGCCACGGATCTTCGGTCACTTTATTCGGGTTATATGCAGGAGTAATGCCAAATGTTAATGCTTGTAAAAACATCATATCTGGCGCATTCAGGTAAAATTTCATTTGATACTTACTAACTAATTCAATCTTTTCAAATTTTTCAAATTTCTGCAAAGTTTCAGGGCTTCTTGTCGCATGCACATAGATCAAGCGCAGAAGAGTATCGGCAACATCGGCAGAAGTGAGTTCTGCTCCATTGTGAAATTTGACGCCCTCATGCAGAGTTAAGGTATATACCAAGTCATCTTGTTCGTATTCGCGAACAATGCTCGGTTCTACAAAGCCATACTCATCGAGGGTAAACAATGCATCATAGATCAGCAGATGCAAGCCGTTTGTATAAGGATTGACAAACGGCGACCAAGGACGATATCCATTCACATCGAAGCTTGTTCCAATTACAACCGATTGTGGACCTTTATTACAACCACTAAGTACTGGTATGAAGAGCAAAAGGGCCAGGAAGAGCGCTAAAAATCTGACATGACATCGGTATTTCATAATTACCTCCTAAAGAATACTAACCAACTACCAAAATTCACTTTAGAAGTATTTGAATGTTGGCTCCATCTCTTAATTTAGTTATCGCATTTTCAACACTCATATCTGATTTGATGAGATTATCTTTCCAGGCAGAGATTTCTTCAAGCTCACCTTGTAATTGCTGTATGCTAGTTAAATATTCGTCCAATGATTTTCCTAACCCTTTAGCATACGAATCAAGATAACTCAATGCGCGCTCTAAAGAGGCAATTCCAGACAAATCATCCACTTCTTGACACTCAAGATAGGCTTTTTGGTAGTTAAATACTTCGTTTGATATTGTTGACTGACTGCTTCTAAGCATCTGTAAAATCAACTTTGCGTCAATTAAGTTATCCAGTACTTTTCGCTTTGCGTCATTGATTTCTACTTCGGTTAATGTAGATTGTTCTAAACCAAGAAGTCTAATGTTTTCGTCAATGGAGAACAAGTATCCCAGCAATGCTTTTTCATACGCATATTTTGTTATATGTTCACCATTCACTATTGCTACTAACGAACCATCATCCACAAGTTCAGACACTTTCCTGCCCGTCAAATATGCTTTATCAGAGAAACTCAGATTAATGCTAGACCCTAAGTCAGTATTCAAGTTTTCGATTGTGTTTACGTAAGCACTCGACGATTGGCGAGTTGGCCAATTTAAATCATATTGTTCACTTCCCCCGTATGAGGGAACTACATCATCGATGAAATTAAACCTTGCTGCAGGTGTTAAAGTAATAGAGGTAAAATATTGGGCTGGTGAAAAATTTTTCTGTGTAAAAGCATATGAATCACTGGAGGTATTTGTATCGAGCGGGGTGCCATACATATAACTATTCAAGTCTAGAGATATCATTTCGGTCAAGTCAAGATAACTTTGATTTGTATTGATTGTTGCACTACCTGTAATATAGTAAACATCACGACCTTGCCCATTTTCATCATAAGAGTATGTCGCAGCCATCGTGTACCCGATAGATATAGGCACAAAATTATAGGTGATAGCGAAATATTTAGTAGCACTATAACCAGAATGAATTGACGATGCAATCACCTGACCAGTTATTAGTACAGCTATTAAAAGAATTGCCAAAAGTATTTTTTGATTTTTCATAACAATTCACTTCCCTTACTTTATTTTTAATTTGCTAGAATTAAGTAAACATGGAATCAAGAAATTTTCCCTAACAAGTTTTTGTGACCGGATTCCCTGTGAACGGTACCCCATCAATAGTCCCTGAAACCTTCAAGGTATAAGTTTGACCACTTATTACGCTATGGTTTCCGGCAATAACCAAGTAGGAAGTCGCAGAGCCCGACCAAGATTCGACAAGAATAGTCCCATGCCACAGTTCTAAGGTTGCTTCGATTTGTTTACCAATTTCGTTAATTCTTACACTACAATAAGCAGTTGTTCCTGTAAAGGTTAGAGTTGGTGTTAGCGATATGGCTCTAACTGCGGCACTCATCACTGAACTACTTGCCAAAATGGAAACTAAAATAATTGTCAGCAGTATCCTCTTCAAATTAATCACCCCCTTTCTTCATTTGCTTCTCATAATAGTAAACGGAGGAAGAGTGCATTTCCGGACACTGGATTAAAAAAATAATTCTTTTTATTTTTTTACAGCTACCTGTTTCAAGCTCTCTGCGATGCGTATAATCACAGATTTATCTAAATCACTGTTCACCATAAAGACCATGGTGCTTCTTCTATCCATCCAGATTAGATTGTTGGTGTTGGACCCTTCATCAGCACGATAAAAATCTGCCTTGATCCCGTTAACGGTTACTTCTTCCCGTAAGCTCTCGACATTTTTTGCAATAAGTTCGGTATGAGTGCCACCAACAAAAAGTAGTGAGCTTTGAACACCCGCTGCCTAACCCTTTTTACCTATACTTTTGCAGGTGTTATGAAAACACAAAGGAGTATTACTTCAACTCTACCAAGAAAATACTTCTCTCATATTCATCAAAATAGACCATTTTGTTCGAATCGGCCGATGCCAATCTCATTCTTCTTGGGAGAATAAAAGCCATTACTCCATTTTGATCAAATACAATACTCCTGTAACTGTTATCTAATGTTGTATTGAATGTTATGATCACAAAATCCCCTAACCATTGTAAGGATTCCCCTAACTCACCGAAATTCAAGGGAGTATTTTCTCCTGACTTATAAACTCTCTGATCAGTATCGCTGAAATAGTAAATTGAACTCCCGAGCACTTCATACTTTTCTTGTGAAACTGGCCCATTACATTCCAATTGCACCGAATCGTCTGTTAATGATATGGAATAGAGTCTTCTGTCATCACTGACAAAGTATAGTTTTTCATTGCGGTATTTAAAAGCTTCTGCTGCTTTTTCGCTAACCAATGTTATTTCTTCTGTTGTTTTGTTTAATTTATAGATTTTATGTGAATCATTACTTACATTTGTGTTAGATGTTATCATATATCGGTGAGTCTCTGTTTCATAAACATTCCCTGTTTTGTACAGCAGCAATCCTTCCTCGGATACTTCAGGTGCGATGAAAGGTCCCACCGCTACGGGATTCATTGCTGTTCCATCTGCCTTTATTGCGATTTCATACGTCAACCCCTTGGTTCCACTTGCACTATAAGAAAGTATCACTTCACCATCTCGGTGTATGAAATACGGTTTTACATATTTATTTTCGTGCTCGGGAAAATAAGTGTCTTTAGGCAACTGATAAATATTCGTATAACTAGCCAAATCGTTAATAGGGGCTTGATACACAACACCTTCATTGCCAGCGTAATAGATATAGTCACCCTGGATGATGAAATTGCCGTAGTCACTCTCTGAATGAATATAATCAATAAGATATAACGGTTTGGGCGATGAATTCTGAGACGTAATCACAAGTCCATGGATAGGGTCAAAACGATAATCCCATTCGAACTCATTCACGGCGTACTCCCATGTTAGCGGAAAATATGTTATTTCTTGGAATATTAGCAAAGGGAACTCGGCATTGTTGTTGTCCACCGTTCTTCCGTTGATCATTATCTTGAATTCCGGAATGGAAGCAATATATTGATTTGAATTCAGATTGCTGGTTTGGTATTCATCAAGAGGATAACTGATATTCGTTTTATTGATTTCTAAACCCGTCGTTTGATCCCACTTTGTTTCTAAACCGAGATACCTGCATCCGGCAAATGTCATGGGAAAATAAGTTATATCCTTATATACAAACAGTGGGTATTTGCTATACGAATTACTTATTTCACTTCCATTTAAAGTCACTTTAAAGAGAGGTAGGTTAATGCTTACATTATAACGGCTCGATTATCAAGACAAAAAAATGAGTATTGTTAAGTGAACCTGATACATAACCTTGTTTGCTCGAATGTTTACTTCCCCAAAGCAGTCGCCTCCTTGGGAGGTTGACTTGAAACCAAGAGAAGCAAATGATAAAATTGCGAATTCGGGTTTGTAGATCGAATCTTCATAACCTCGTCTCGCCCGTTAGCAAAAAGCCTCATTTGCTCGATTGGTGTCAAGTCCGACGGTCAATTAGGCTGTTCGCTCCAATAACAGGGGGTAATACAGGGAACCTGGTGTTCGGTAATCAAGGGAAGAATGGAGCCGGTTAAAATTGTAGTTGTCGATGAAGCTTCCAATTTCTTTCCTAGCTTCCTTTATATTCCTGTAATCTTTCAAATAGACTTCTTCATATTTGAGTGTCCTGAACCACCGCTCAATCATAATATTATCGGCCCAGCGGCTTTTACCGTCCATACTGATTTGTATTTTCTCTTGTTTGAGAAATTCAACATATTCATGACCGGTAAACTGGCTTCCTTGATCTGAGTTCACTATTAGAGGTTTTGCTACTTCAAGTGCTTTATCCATCGCTCTCAAAACCATAGTGGTAGAAAGAGAGTCATCAATCTCCCAGCCAACGATACATCGGCTATACCAATCAATAATAGCGGTCAAATATACAAAGCCATGCTTTAGTCGTATGTAGGTGATATCAATAGACCAAGCTTGATTCGGTCGGCTTATGACAGCATTTCGCAGTAGATACGGGTAAATCTTGTGCCCTTTTGCAGCTTTTGAGAGATTTGGCTTCGGATAAATGGCGGTGATTCCCATTTCATTCATGTATTTTCGTGTCTTCAATCTACCCACTGGTATTCCGTTACCCTTTAATTGCTTCGAGAGCTGCCGCGAACCCCAAGTCGGATGTGCTGTGTGTAACTCGTCAATAAAGCGTTTCGCTTTGATCTCCTGTTCGTCCGGTTGACGGGGTTTTCTATAGATACTCGTTCGACTAATCCCTAATAAGTCCGCTACTGTGCTTAAGGGTAAGTCCTTACTGCCCTTTTGGTCGCGGAGTAAACTTACTTTCCCATTCAGGTCCAAGCAGTTCCTCAGATTTTTTTTTGAGCCAATCAACTTGCGTAGTTAACTGACCAACTTTTTTATACAGAGAATCCGATTCTCGTTCTTTTTCTTGTAAGATTGCTTTTAGATCTTCCGTTCGATTATCGTCAAAAGCTGCTGCTGCGTTTTTAAGAAATTCGTTCTTCCAGTTCCGTATTTGATTTGGTGCGATTTCATATTCACTGGCAATTTGGTTGAGTTCTTTCTCACCACGGATGACTTCCAAAACGATTTTAGCCTTGAGTTCTGCGCTGAATCTTCTTCTTTTCATGCTTTCTACCTGCCTTCTTTTTGTCTCTTTTATTATAGCAGGTTCATTTAGTTCACGCACTTTTTTTGTTCACTTTTCTCAGACCATTATACATTCATGTTTGTAGCATAAACACGAGCACTTGTTAGTAACAAAATAACGATTATTCCAACTATTATGTTGTGTATAGTTCTTTCTCTCATTTTTCTCCTCCCGCATTCCACACTTCTTATATGCCGAAGCATTGAAACTGAAATATTCCGTTTTTCAGCCTATTGGACCTATTTTGTTTTCCAGTATCTAACTTGCATACAACATACTTCAATTAAATGATATTGTCACATTATCCGATGTCCAGGCAGTATACGTCGCAGTCACCTTACCATATGCCGCTGCAGTTGGTCCCTGTCTAAATGCTGCTCCACAATATGTGGAAGTAAACAGATAATACGTATTTGGAGTTGTTATCACAGCCAAGAATACTGTTAAAGTAGTATCCTCTTCAATTGAATGACCCCATTTCTCCATTTGCTTCTCATAATAGTAAACGGAGGAAGAGGGTGTTTCCGGACACTGGATTAAAATAATTTTTCTATTTTTTTACAGCTACCTGTTTCAAGCTCTCTGCGATGCGTATAATCACAGATTTATCTAAATCACTGTTCACCATAAAGACCATGGTGTTTCTTCTGTCCATCCAGATCAGATTGTTGGTGTTGGACCCTTCATCGGCACGATAAAAATCTGCCTTGATCCCGTTAACTGTTACTTCTTCCCGTAAACTCTCGACATTTTTGGCAATAAGTTCGGTATGAGTTCCCTCATTAGCCCTATAATACTCAATGACAATTCCACTTTGGCTATTTTGCTTTTGGTACAAACGTCCGTGCGATATTTCATCCCTATATTCATACACCTGCTCAAAACCCTCTGGTAGCCAGGTTGGATCATAGTGTGGCAGTTCGCTTGTTTCGTCTTGACCCCAAAATCGGTAGATGATGCTGTTCTCATAGACTTCACGAATCCAACTGAAAACCATTTCACGGGCATCGGCATCAATGGTGAGCCAAACACTTGAAGTGATTATTAATGCTAAGAAAACCGAAGCAATGTGCCGGGTTATTCTTTGCCTTTTATAAACGAGCCTTGCTTTTAACCGAACCTGTTCCATCTTGCTTTGAAACTCGTCCGAAAATTCATTCTCACAATTTGAGGGATTGGGCAAGGAGTTTAACATAGCAGTGCGAACCGACTGTGCCGCTTTGCTTAATACTTCATCTGTTAGAGTCATACTCCTCAATTTGGGTCATCCTCCTTTTCTATCTGCTTTCTAAGAGAATCCTTGGCACGCCAAAGCAATTTTTGTACAGAGTCACGCTTCATGCTTAACATCTTTGCGATTTCCTTGGTGTTGAAGCCGTTATCGTAATGTAGTAATAGAATTTCACGATATCGCGCCGGAAGCACCGCCATGGCATCGGCAACCCCACTGTCACCGGGTAGCGGGATTGGTATGCCGGCAATGGTATCTTCGAAATCGATGTCTACGATTTTTGAATTGGCTCGTATCATATCGATTGCTTTTCTCTCTACTATGATAACGATGTAGGAGCGCGTTTTCGGACACTTCACTTCAGATATTTTTTTTAAATTTCCTATGATAGACAGAAATGCCTGATGTACAGCATCTTCAGCAGAGTGAGGGTTGTTGAGAATTCGCATCGCTATATGATACATCAGTCCGCGATACTGAAAATAGAGTTGTTCAAACTTACTTCTCTCTTCTTCGCTTTCAATGGCTTGTAAATAGATTAGCATACGTCCACCCCCGATTCATTATACCTATAGAATAGAAATAATTTTAGTCACTTATTCGCGTATTCTGTGCAAGATAATTATTCTCCTGCATTTCCTAATAATAGATACGAACAAAGTGCTGCAAAAATCGGGGTCAGATAAAAAATCCCCCTTTCTTCATTTACATCTCATTGTAGTAAACAAAGAAAGAGGGGGAATCGGGTACTGAAGAAGGGTTTTCAGCAGTTATCACAAAGATTAGTAAACAGTAGTTCAGTATTATCTAGTGCTGAACCTATTTCTTCCCTATCACCTGTATACGATTACTCACTGCCTAAATGTTATTTAATGTCAATCACGTAGAGCACCATTTTTTCTTCATACATTTTTTCTGCGCCTAATGAGAAAATTCGTCCGTTTTCTAAATCCTGTACACCACTGAATAGATTTCGATCATCAGGGCGCGTTTGACTATTTGAGTATGTAATACTTTCCCTAGGTAGAATTAGCAGCGAAGTTGGTTTATCTTCATTCTCAAAGTCACGTAATAGCATGTTAAATGTAGCTGGCATTATTTCCTTTATTGACTCACTCAAACTGGGATCCATGGGTGGTGGATACAGATTTCCCTGCAAAGGTTCAAGTATCCCCCACCTAGATAAAGATAAGTCCCTTATCAATTTGTCAGTTTTTATTTCCGAGACCTCACTATCGGTAATCATGATTCTGTTCTCTATGTTTTCTTGTAAGGAGTAACCTAAACCATGCCAATAGCGATTCTCTCCCGACAATGATTTCCTTGTTTCGGGTTTCCTGGATTCCAAATTGATAACTCCATAACCTGCAGTCTTGGTTTCCGACCAGTTTCTCCAGTTGAAAAAAAGAGTCTCGTCACTCAAAAAGTGCACTTGTTGAATTTCAGCATTACTGGTTAATCCCAAATCGTCAAGACTATAATGGTCGATCTCGTTACTTAATCCGAAACTCCAATTGTTAAGTCGTATGAAGCTCCCGTCGGTATCAACAAATGCTGCGACATCAAGATTTGGTGACAAACAAAACTGCTTGGTTGCGAATAACCCATCCCCTGGTAAAACATACGGTCCACTTTCACTTAATAGTTCATCAATCTTTAAGAGATAGACTTCGTCCTGCTTTTCGGGTTCCTTGACACTGAACCCATAGGTGGTGGTGCTTATTTGAGAAACTGTATATAATCCTCCTGCTGAAATTGGTTGGGAGAATTCAAGTGATTGCCACTCTCCGGTTTTCCAATGAAACAAAGTTGCTGTTATAACAGTGTTCCTTTCATATATGAACAGCAATCGCTCATCATCAATTAAGTAGATGTAGTCAACCACCCAATTAAAGCTACGCACCTTATCATCTAACATAGATATTGACTTCATTTCCTCAGTGTACCCTCTAAAAAAAGGAAGTTCTATGGCCGTTAGCTCAAAATCAATGATTGGTATTCCGGAAGCAATTACTTTCTTAGTTTCTACTTCCAGTTGCGTATCTCTTGGCTCAACCGGATTGCACGCCGTTACCAAAGATATTACTATAAAAGCTAGCAACAGAAAATAAGAGTATTTGTGGTTTTTATCGTGAAGCATTCGATTCCCTCCTAAAAGCACCTTCTGGATTATATTGAATCGTAGCCCTCAGTAATAAAGATTCAATTAATTCTTCTAAAGCTTTATCAATCTGACTTACAGATAGAAAAGGTTCTATGTTCGCAAACAAACTTTCTAAATAATGATTGATTGTAAGTTTACGCTGCCTTAAAGGGACTAAGTATTTTTGTATATATTCTTCTGAGGTTAACTCTAAACCTTTTGCGTATTTCTCCAGAGGTGCTTTCTCTTTCTCAGACATCATCGAGAATAGTTCTTTCTCAAATCTGTATGCTTCATGAAAATCGACCATTGATACTGACTTACAAGACTCTTGAAATAGAAGTTCTTCTATAATTAATTCTCTTAGTTGATTTTCTGCGCTTCCTTGTTTCTCATACTCAAGTTTATTCTTTTCAATTAAATCTTGCAATGTTACTTCATCAAAGTTATTCGATCTAGTCTCTTTTAAAATGCCTAGTTGCATTTTCATTAAAATTTCCATATTAACAACCCGTCTACTTACTTCGGATGATAGTATAGGTTGACCATTGACCATTGCTGCTGCATGCCCATTTGGTTCAAATACGTGTTTCTCAGATTTAATACATTCAGCAATCCATTCGTAATCCGCATCACTCGGCTTTGCTGAGATACTTGGCACAAGCACAATCATCACAACAAATAGAGAAATCAGAAAATATGCGGTGATCTTTCTCGACTTTTTCATTCCAAGTCTCCTCCTTAATTATTGAAAGTTATATTGTTTCTAAGAAACGATCCGTTTGCCATAAAAACCCATCCAGGCTTTCCGGTTACGCAAAAATCCCCTCCAACAGAATTCCCCGAACTGCCATTACTAACATAAATATTCGTTGAAACTGCATGAGCACATGAAGGCCCAGATGAGGTTGACTCGTACATATCCACATTGTTATCATAACCTGTATAATTAACTGTTAATCTGTGCCAAACTATATCCATTCTTTCTATTATTTCGCTCCCAGTAATAGACGGATCCGAAATCGACGAGAACTGAACTTTTGTTTGTTGAGCAGTTAAATAATTACCATTGAAACCGCAAATGGATTGTGCATTAAAATATGCTATATCATAACCGAACGAAGGGTTATAGAGCATTACTGTTGCGTCATAGAAATTGGTCTGTGTTGTTGAAAAAGCATAAGCTACTCCACTCAATAACAGGATGCAAATCGTTAATACAATACCTAATATCTTAGTTTTCCTACTCATATTTTGTTACTGTTGCTGCCAAGTAGCTTTGGCCGCGAACTGACAGGAACTTTTGACCGCACTTTGACATCAAACATGACCGCATTAGGGTAAGCAGGTTGGTGGTGCCAACCTGCTTAGAAAGAGTCAAAAGCTCTTAACTCATTTCACCTTCAATCACCAAACGAACCATATGGTCATCAATAATCCGGTGTTTACCAGTTGCACCATACAACAAACAATTGGTGCAGAGCTTGTTAATCAGACGCGGAATACCGGTGGAATAAAGATAGATCTCCTGGATCGCCGCATCCGTAAAGAGATCCCGCTCCACTCCGGCATAGCGTAACTGGCTTTGGATATAACCACTTGTTTCAGCTTTATCCAATGGCTGTAAGCGGCATAGAATATCAATGCGCTGCCGAATGGCCGCAAAGGCTTTCAGTTCCAACCGATTCCATAATTCACTTTGACCCACCAATATCAGAGCGAGTGGCGAAACAGAATCCATTTTAAAGTTCAGCAGAAAGCGAACCTCTTCTAGCATCTCTTTGTCGAGAAGATGGGCTTCATCTACTACTACCACTAGTTTGAGCTTTTGCAAACCGCGAATCAGTTCAATTTCATGGTGCAGCTTTCTTCTGGCATCTCCACGGTAAAAAGCACCGCTTTGTCCTAATTGACTTAAGAGACCGTTGTAGAAATGGCGTGGGGTTAACTTGGAATCCGTCAAGTAAAGCAGGCTAAAGCAGCTTTCATCCAAGCTTTCTTTGAGTTTACGCACCAAGGTGGTTTTACCGGTGCCGCATTCGCCGGTTAAAACGGCGAACAGTTGGTGTTCCGCTGCATAGCGCAAGCGCCCCAGGGTTTCTTCCAGCATGCCGCTGGGGTAGAGTGACTGCGTCGTAATTTCTCAGGAAAAAGGCTTCTGCCAAGCTTTCGCTGGCAATAAAGCGCAAGGGCTCGCTGTCTTGCTGAAAGGCCAATGCGGGCGATTTCTTCGCTTCTAGACCGCGGTGCGGCCGGTTTTGGTAGCATTCCGCTA
>Ga0334889_1001809_pt1 | contig 26469 bp, 18 predicted proteins | sample GraSluR1_MG_2_FD_207222 | JGI IMG/M metagenome (GOLD analysis project Ga0334889, IMG submission 207222) | Sludge microbial communities from methane-producing bioreactor in Wageningen University, Netherlands - Granular Sludge_8_08-R1 | ecosystem: Engineered > Bioreactor > Anaerobic > Unclassified...
ATGAACCGAGTGGAAGTCGGCTGACGGGGAGACTGTTGAGAAAAGAGAAGGAGGGATCGGGCACGCCTGCCTGAAGATAGCGGCACTGGCCGGTCGGCTGAAGCCGACCACAAGTCAGAGGCAAGAAACAGGAGACCCTAAACTGGAACCGATGGTCCGCGAGGCGGAGCGTACACGGCTGCGGCGGGGAAGGGCCGTGTACGGGCCTGAACACGAGACGGGAAACTCATCCTGTCCCTACGGGACGGAAAGAAGATATGGGGCGCTGGGCGGCGACACCGGCCTTGAAAGGCCGGGCTATCCTCGCGCTGGCCTTCGGCCGCTGCCTCTGCGTTTTTGGTCGCCGCAGGCGGATCACTTCGTCCCTCTGTCCCTGAGTCCCTTCGTCCCTGTGCTCCGCGTTCTTGCGTTTCTCTCTCGGGACTGACAGCCGCTGACAATCCCGGACAGTTCGGTTCGCAAACGGTGGTCTCTCGTGGCCCTGCGGCGCACACCGGCTGCGGATGTCTTCCATTCCGGACCCCCGTTTATACTGGCACGGCGCCGCCGGCAGGGTACACTTGCGCTGGAAGGCACAAGATCGAGGCCAGCATCCATGAAGCAGAAGTGTCCACGATGCCTGTTGACCAACGTGGCGGCCGCGCGGTTCTGTGCCCGCTGCGGGCTGTCGCTGACGCCCGGCGAGGCCGGACAGTTGCAGGCCGGGCGGATCCGGCACCCCCGGCCCCAGTCCCCGCCGGAGGGCTTTGCGCCGTGCCTGGAGGCCGAGCACCTGTTCTTCCGCTGGGGCCCGCCGTCCGGCGACACGTTCCTGCTGGGCACGGAGGGCATCGCGGTTTCGCTGTTCAACGGGGCGTACCCGCTCCAGAAGGTCATGGTCCTGGTCCGGGGCAGGGATGATTCCGGCTGGGTCCGGTTCTCCGTGTCGCTGAGCGTGGAGGACCTGCCCACGGGCCGGGTGGTTCGGGTGGACGTGCCCTCGTACGAGCTGCCGGACGAAATCGCCCGGCCGGTGGCCGCCCTGGAGGTGGCCCTGGTCTCGGCCGAGTTCCGTCCGGGCGAGTAAGAGGTTCAGGCCGCCGCGTCGGCGGAAAGGAGAAGCAAACATGGTACCCGTCGTGATCTTCGTCGCTGTGGTCGGGTTTTTCCTGTTGATACTGCTTTTCAGCGGGCTGTTCAAGGTGAGCCAGCAGACGCACGCCGTCGTCGAGCGGTTCGGCAAGTTCCACCGCATCGCAGGCCCCGGGCTGAACTTCAAGGTGCCCATTTTCGACCAGGTGGCCGGCCGGATCACGCACCGCGTGCGCGAGCAGGAGGTGAAGGTCGAAAGCAAGACGCACGACGACGTGTTCGTGGATCTGCTCATCGCGGTCCAGTTCTACGTGCAGGAGACCGACGACGCGGTGCTGGCCGCGTACTACAAGCTGACCAACCCGCTCCAGCAGATCAGTTCGTACGTGTTTGACACCGTGCGGGCCCTGGTGCCGGAGATGTGCGTGGACAACGTCTTCTCCGAGAAGGAGAAGATCGCGGCCGCCGTCAAGGAACGCCTCCAGGACACCATGCAGCAGTTCGGCTACACCATCATTCAGGCCCTGGTGAACGACATTCAGCCGGACGCCAAGGTGAAGGCCGCCATGAACCAGGTAAACGCGTCCGCCCGCCTGAAGGAGGCCGCCAAGAACGAGGCGGAGGCCAGGAAGATTCGCGTGATCGCCGAGGCGGAGGCGGAAGCCCGGGCCAAAGAGTTGCAGGGCGTGGGCATCGCCCGGCAGCGCTTGGCCATTGCCAACGGCCTCAAAGAGTCGGTGGGGGCCTGCGCCGAGGCCGGCATCTCACCGGAAGAGGCCACCAAGATGGTGCTGCTCACCCAGCATTACGACACGGTGACCGCCGTGGGCGCTCACGCGAAGTCCACCATCATGCTGATTCCCTACACCCCGGACGGCATGAACCAGGTGGGCGAGCAGATCACCGCTGCCCTGCTGACCGCCGCCGAGGCCCAGAAGCGGACCGTGCCGCCCAAGCCCGGCGCGGCAGACGCATCGGCGTAGGGCCGGTTGCCGGCGCCTCAACGGACGGATTCCGGAGCGCCGATGCTCGGCCCGTCGAGCCGCGGCATCGTGACACGGACTTCCAGCCACGCACGCGGGCCGGGACCAACGATACCTTCCGCTGTCGGCTGGTCGCGATTCGGCGTTATACTCCCCGGTTCGGAGCCGGTGTGAGGAGGTCGTCATGCGGAAAAGTCGGCAGCGCACGTTCGTCGGAGTCTTTCTGATCGGCTTGGTCGTCGGTTGCTTTCGGAGCGAGGCGCAGACGCCGGACGGTCCGCCGGCCACTGTGCAAACCGCGGAGGATGCGAGAATGGACTGGTGGCGCGAGGCGCGGTTCGGGCTGTTCATTCACTGGGGGCTGTACGCCATTCCGGCCGGCGAATGGGGCGGCCAGACAAACCACGCCGAGTGGATCCGCGATACGGCCCGGATTCCCCTGGAGGAATACGACAAGTTTGTGGGGCAGTTCCATCCCGTGAAGTTCAACGCCCGCGAGTGGGTCGCCCTCGCGAAGGACGCCGGCGTCAAGTACATCGTGATCACGTCGAAGCACCATGACGGCTTCTGCCTGTTCGACTCGCAGTACACGGATTTCGACGTGATGGCCACGCCCTTCCGGCGTGACATCCTGAAGGAGCTCGCCGAGGCCTGCTCGCAGGCCGGCATTCGCATCGGCTGGTATCACTCCATCATGGACTGGCATCATCCGGACTACCTGCCGCGTCGGGCGTGGGAGCGCCGGCAGCGTCCCGAGGGCGACGCGGACCTGTCTCGCTACGTCACCCACATGAAGAACCAGCTCCGCGAGCTTCTGACCCACTACGGGCCGATCGGCGTGCTGTGGTTCGACGGCCAATGGGAAGGCACCTGGACCCATGAACGCGGCCAGGACTTGGAGGCCTACGTCCGCTCCCTCCAGCCCGACATCGTCCTCAACAGTCGGCTGGGCAAGGCCGGCGGTCCGTACGGACTGGATCGGTCGCAGGGCGGCCTGGGCGACTACGGCACGCCGGAGCAGTTCATTCCTGAAACGGCCCCCGGAATGGACTGGGAAACGTGCATGACGATGAACGACCACTGGGGCTACAACCGCCTTGATGCCAACTGGAAATCGAGCGAACAGCTCATTCGCATGCTGGTCGACATCGCGTCGAAGGGCGGCAACTTCCTGTTGAACGTCGGGCCGACGGCCGAAGGCCTGATTCCGCAGCCCAGCGTCAAACGGCTGCGCGACATGGGCGCCTGGCTGAAGATCAACGGAGAGGCCATCTACGGCACGCAGGCCGGTCCGTTCAAGCGGCCACCCGCCTGGGGACGCTGCACGCAACGCGCGCTGGACGGTGGGAATACCCGTCTGTACCTGCACGTGTTCGAGGCCCCGCCGAACGGCACGCTGGCGCTGGATGGCCTGCTGAATGAGCCCAGGCGGGCGTATCGGCTGGCCGGCGGGCCGGATGCGGCCGTCCAGACGCGGCGGGTGGAGGACCGGCTCGAAGTGACGGCGCCGCCGCCGGCGTCCGCGGAGGCGGTGTCCGTGATTGTGCTGGACATCGTAGGGCGGCCGGATGTCGGGGATCCGCCGGTCCTCCGCGCGGATTACGCCATCTTCACGGATTCACTTCCGGTCACGATCCACACGGACCAGGCGAATGTGGACGTTCATTACACGATGGACGGCTCGGAGCCGACGGCGCAGTCACCTCGGGTGACGGGACCGGTGACGTTGACGCAGACGACCACACTGAAGGCTCGATCGTTCCGCGGGGAGCGGCCGGTCAGTCCGACCGGCACTGCTGCGTTCCGCAGAGTCCCTCCGCGCGCGGCGGAAGCGGTGCCTGACGCCCAGCCGGGATTGGCGTACGCCTATTACGAGGGTGAGTTTGACCGCCTGCCCGACTTCTCCTCACTTTCCGCCGTTGCGAGCGGAGTGGCCGACGTCTTCTCCATCCAGCCCGCGCGGCGTGACGATCTGTGGGCACTGTGTTTTGAAGGCTTCGCGAAAGTGCCGAAAACCGGCGTGTACCGGATATACCTGCGCTCCGACGACGGCAGTCGGCTGTGGATCGGCGACGAGCTGGTTGTCGAGAACGACGGCCTGCACTCCTCCCTGGAGAAATCGGGCGTCATTGCCCTGGAGGCGGGGCTTCATCCGATCCGCGTGGCCATGTTCGAGCGGACCGGCGGCGCGGAGCTGGTCGTTTCGTGGGAATCCCCCGGCCTGCCCAGGCACGACATTCCGCCCGCGGTCCTGCGGCACCGCCCGCGACGATGACCCGTGGCAGAATCCCGGCGCGCGCCTTGCTCAAGATTCGCGTCTGCCCCTCCGCCGTCAGCCCGAGTAGAGCCGTGCGCTGAGACCCATGTACAGCAGCAGGTATGCCAGCTCCGCCACGAAACCCGTCGCACGCATCGTGGAAAGATCCTGCCCGCCCCGAAGGCGGCACGCCGTGACGCTGAACAGGTAAGCCAACGCGAGCACGCCGAGGGCGATCACGCACCCGTACGGCCAACGTCCGCTGTAGCCACAGTATACGGCCGTCAGCACCGTGACCGGCGCGAACCAGCCGAGCACCATGTGCGCCGATTGCCGCGAGAGGATCTGCCGCGTCAATGCGTCCGCATCGGCCGTTGGCCTCCCGAGGTTCGCCGCCAGCAGCACGCCCCATCGTCCCCAGATCGGCGCCAGCAGCAGCGGCCGGTAGAACGCGTGCGGATAGGCGAAATTCAACGCCGCCCCCCACATCCCCGGCCATGTGGAAACCCCCTCCGGAATCGCCACCCAGAGGGCCAGTTTCAGCACGCACAGCACGATGAGCACGGTTACGACGACCAATCCCGGCGACACCGCAGTCCCAGACCGATCGCCCGCCGACGCCGGTTGGGGGCCCGGCCGGTCCAGCACGCGCGCCGTCGCGACCAGCAGCACGCCCCCGCACAGCGCGACGTCCAGAAGCCACACGCTCACGGCCGGCATCAGGCGAATGCCATGCACTTCGCCAAAGCACCGCCAGGCCGCCCGATACAGACAGGCATACGCGATCCCGATGACCAGCCCCAGGGGCACGAGGAGGTGGAGGATTCGGCGTGCGTCCTTCGCCGCCAGCCCTCCGGGCGGCGTCAGCGGGAGAACGAGCGCCGCCGCCGCGCGAAGCCGGACGCGCCATCCGGGCGCCGCGTTCCGACCTCCCGGCTTCGGTTCGCCCGGAGCGACGTTCTGCCCGCCTGAACAAGCCGGTTCCATGCGGGTGAGAATAGCCCCGGGCCCGAACGACGCAACTGCGGCCGAGCCAGGCGCACGCTGGTCTTCGGGGGACACATCGACAGGATTACGGTGGAGTCGTGTGGGTGCGAACTAGCGATATCGCTCGCGTTCCGGCCGCGTCAGCTCGAAGATCGACTGCGTCTTGAGCAGCGTCAGCTCCTGCGGAAACGCGTGGAACGCATGCACGTGGAATTCGCGCTCGCGGGCCTCGAAGTCCACGAACGTGAACGGGGTGAGCCCGTCGTACTCCCACTCGTCGAATACCTGGTACATGCCCCGGGTTTGGGCATACCGCATCAGATCCCGGTGCGACGACGGGAACAGGTTGGCGGTCATCTTTTCAACCTGGCTGGAAAGAATAAAGCGGAGACCGTTTGCGAAGCTCTGTGAATGGTCTCGCTCTCCCCGCAGCCGGAAGGAGGTCGCCAGGCCGTTCTTGGGCAACAGCTCGCTTTCGTGCGCGATGAGCTCGGTGAGTGTGTTGTCCCCGAACTGGACGGTCACCACGTGCGAGAGTCCGACGACCCAGACCTCGGCGTGGTAGAGCCTCTGTTCGACGTGCTTGACCTGGTGAATCCGGAACAGCTCCGGATGTAAAGCACGCTGGTACAAGTAGAAATGAAGCTCGTCAACTCTCTGTTTGGTCTTACCCTGCTCCACCGGACCGCCTCAATCGTAGTGCGCTAAAACGACAAATCTCTCGCCTCGCTGCTGATTATACAGGCCGATTTCGGGACGGCCAAAGAATAATTCGGGAGAGGAAAGAATTTCCGGAACGACTTCTGGGATAATCGCTAACGTGTTCCTATAAATAGGGTTACAGCTGCTCGCGACCGCTCTGTCGCGGGTCCGACCTCCGCGATGAGCGACTGGGTCCGCAGTAAGGCATCCACAGCAATTCACAGGGCGGAACCGGTCCCATCCGGCTCGAATGACGTTGCCCTGATTGCGGGAGCGTTCAGCTCGGTGACCGGCGTGTCTTCGGCGCGATCCTGATGCATGTCCGCGACGCGCCTGTGCCGTTGCGACTCGCACAGGGTCTACTATAATGCCCCCCTGAATGTTCATTCGCCAAACTTCATGTTCCTGCTCATGGGGCCTGTGTGTCGCAGTGATCGTCGCCACCTGCGCGCTGCCGATGGGTAAAGTGACACTGTCGGAATCCGTGTGCGAGGTAGGGCGGCAGGTGGCATCCGCCGCGAAGCGCACTCCGTCGGCTCCGCCGGGCTGCTCGCAATCGGGTGAGCGGGACCAGGAGCCGGACGAGGCGCCGATGCCCGTGGTGGCGGCTGCTCTGGCGGATGCCTGGGATCGGACGACCAGGGACGGAACGCGGCCCGTGGTTCGGCCGGTGGTGGTCACGCGCATCTCGTGCTGGAGTGAGCCGGACGGGGTGTCCGCCCCGGCGTGGAGTCGCGAGCGCTTCCGCGAGGCACGAACGGTGACCCCCCGGGAGGCCGGCACCCTCCCGATCGTGTCGCACGCCCCCCCCGCCCGGACCTGAGGCGTACGCTCTGGCGACCGCCGCCTGTGTGGGTGCGATTGGTGGCGGCCCGGGTCATGGGATCGCGGAATCTACCCTTTCAGAAGAAACAACATCACCACCCGGAACGCGTCTGCTTCCGGGGATTGTACGGAGTGGCATGACTATGGACGACAAGCATCGCATGTGGAAATGGGTGGGCGTGCTCTTTCTGGTTGCCGTGGCGGCGCTGGCCTTGTATCCGCCGGGGGCGAAGTTGAAGGGCGGGATCGACCTGGTGGGGGGCACGAGTCTGCTGTTTGAGATCGACACCGCGGGCCTGACGACGGGCCAGCGGTACGATCTGCCCGACCGCGTGATCGCGATTCTGAAGAACCGAGTGGATCCGAGAGGCCAGATGAACCTGGTCTGGCGGCCGATCGGGAACAATCGGATCGAAGTGCAGATGCCCCGGCCGACGGACAGGGCCCTGCAGCGGCGCAAGGCATACGAAACGGCTCGGGACCAGGTGCGTGAGCTGAACGTGACGCGGCTGGAAGTGGAATCGGCGCTGAACGCCCCGCCGGAGGATCGCGGGAGGCGAATCGAGGAGCTGGTGCGGGGCGTTCCGGAGCGGAAAGCGCTGCTGGAGGCGGCGGTCAGGGCCCTGGACGACTACTCTGCGTTGCGCGGCAGCGACGACGTGGACGCGGAACACGACGCGATGAAGGCCTACGAAGAGGCCGTCAACGCGGTGCTGGAGACCTCCGTCAATCTTCCCCGGCTGACGGACATTCTGGAGGCGCAGACGAAGGAGGCAGAGACGCTGCTGGCGTCCATTCGGGACACGCACCCGTCCTACCGCGATCGGCTGGACGCGTTGGTCGACGCGCATCAGCGATGGTCTGACGAAAAGGGCTCCCTGGAAGATCCGTCGGACCTGAAGCGTATGATCCGCGGGGCCGGCGTGCTGGAGTTCCGCATCCTGGCCGAGCGCGACGGGCAGAACCCGGCCCTGCTTCGCTCCGACGAAGGGGGCGCCCGCTCGGTGCAGAGCTACGTGGACCAGTTGCAGAAGCGCGGGCCGCGGGCCCAGGATCCGGGCGATCCCTTCCGCTGGTTCCCGATCAAGGATCCGGTGGCTTTCACCAACGCCAAGAACCTGGAGGAGTTTGAGGAGGTGCGGGACCGCAGCGGCGTGATCATCGAGAAGTACCTGGACACGTACTACGTTCTGGCGCACGACGACCCGCGCAAGTACGGCCTCACGGAGAAGAGCGGCCGCTGGCAGTTGCGCAGTGCGACGCCCTCGCAGGACTACGACACCGGCCGGCCGGCGGTGCAGTTCATGCTGGACACACCCGGGGCGAGCAAGTTCGGCGAACTGACGCGAAACAACCTGAAGCGTCAACTCTGCATCTTTCTGGACGGGGTGGCCCAGTCCCACGCGACGATTCAGAGCCAGATCTTCGATCGCGGCCAGATCAGCGGGAGCTTCACGCAGCAGGAAGTGATGGAGCTGGTCCAGACGCTGGACGCGGGCTCTCTGCCGGCGAGGGTGAAGGAGACGCCGCTGATGGAGAAGACCATCGGCCCCAGTCTGGGACTGACCAACCGGACAAAGGGCATGCAGGCGGCGGTGACGGGCCTGATTGTGGTGGCGATTTTCATGGTCATCTACTATCTGTTCGCGGGCCTGGTGGCGAACGTGGCCCTGACGCTGAACCTGCTGTTCACGCTGGCCATCATGGCCACGCTGGAGGCCACCTTCACGCTGCCGGGCATCGCCGGCCTGATCCTGACGGTGGGCATGGCCGTCGACGCGAACGTGCTGATCTACGAACGCCTGCGCGAGGAGCGGGATCGGGGCGTGAACCTGAAGAAGTCCATCAAGATCGCCTACGAGAAGGCGTTCAGCACGATCATCGACGCCAACCTGACCACGCTGATCACGTGCGTCGTGCTGGGCTACGTGGGCAGCGAGGAGATCAAGGGCTTCGCCATGACGCTGGGGTTCGGCGTGGTGACGAGCATGTTCACCGCCCTGGTGGTCACGCGGCTGGTTTTCAGCTCGCTGGTTTCGGCCGGATGGCTGAAGGGCCTGCCCATGCTCCGGTTGATCGGACGCCCGAACATCAACTGGCTGCAGTTGCGGAGCGCCTTCTGGCCGGTGTCGGTCGTGCTCGTGGTCACGGGAATCGTCACGTTCGGCACGGCCACGGTGACGGACAAGGAGGCGTTGTACGACATCGAGTTCCTGGGCGGCACCAGCGTGCAGATCGAAACGGTCCCGGAGGTGACGCTCACCGACGAGGAGGTCACGGAGCGGATCACGAGCCGGACCGGCACCAGCGTGGTGACCTGGCTCCGGGATGCGGCCGACGCCCTGGAATCGGCCCGGGTGGAAGCCGGCGCCGTTCCGGGCGAATTCGCCCTGACATCCGATCGGCTGACCGGAACCCAGATCGCAGCCTTGATGCGGGCCGATTCCGGCACGGAGGACAGACCGGCGTTCCAGGACAAGCTCGCCCGTGACGGCGTCCGGACGGAAGGGAGCCGGGCGACGTTCCTGACGCGGCTTCGCGAGGCGGAGGCGGAAACCGCCGAATCGGAAGAGGAGACTCCGACAGACGAGACGAAACCGACCGCCCTGGTCATGACGCAGGACGAGTTCCGTGAGGCCGTGGCCCAGGCGGCGGCCTACGCTCGCAAGGCCGCAAGCGACCGGCTGTCCGTCGCCCGCGTGCAGTACGCCCAGGTGTCGGATGCGGAGGAAGGAACCCCCCATGCGTTTGACATCGTGACCGTCGAAACCAGCCGGGAGCTGGTGCAAACGGCGATCGTGGCGGTGATGGGCGACAAGCTGCGCGTCGAGCTGCCCATCGAGGCGAAACTGGTGACCGATCCCGACAAGGCGCCCGACGGATATTTTCCCATTGCGGCGGGAGTCCGCTACCTGAGCGACGTGGTGCCGGGCGCGCCGTCCTTTGATGTCCAGAAGTACCGCGGCGGCCTCGTCCTGGTGTTCGACGGAATCCGACCCGCGCAGACGACGACGGCCATCGCCAACCGCATTCGCGAGATCCGGTTGCAGCCGGAGCACGAAGGCTATGCGTACCGGGACTACACGGTGTTCGGCCTGGACGACGCGCCGGGGACCGGTACGGACGCCGAAAAGAAGTACACGAAAGTGGCGCTGGTCGTGGCGGACGAAGCCATCTACTACGATGCGAGCAATCCGGACCCGTGGCGTGAGGGCCTGGCCATTCCGGAGCGGGAGCAGGCCGAAGCCGCCTTCGCCAGCGAGAAGACCCTGCGGCAGGTGCTTCAGTTCGACGGGCAGGTGGCCAAGCGTACGCAGACCCAGGCGACGGTGGCCATGATTCTCGCGTGCGGCGCGATCGTGGCATACGTCTGGATCCGGTTCGGCACCATGCGGTACGGGCTGGCGGCCATCATCGCCCTGGTGCACGACGTGTCCATCACGCTGGGGCTGGTCACGCTGGCGGACCTGGTCGGGCTGCGGAACTTCCGGATTGACCTGGCGATGATCGCAGCCTTCCTGACCATCATCGGGTACAGCCTGAACGACACGATCGTGGTGTTTGACCGCATCCGCGAGAACCGGGGCAAGCTGGCCCACCTCAGCACGGAGATGATCAACGCCAGCATCAACCAGTGTATGTCCCGTACGCTGCTGACCTCCGGCACGACGTTGATCGTGGTGTTCATCATGTTCATGTGGGGCGGACCCGGCGTGCATGGATTCAGCTTTGCACTGCTCGTCGGCGTACTCGTGGGGACCTACAGCTCGGTGGCCATCGCGGCCCCGTTGCTGGCGAGCCCGCGCGTGCTGGCCGGCGTGGTGTACGGGCTGATCGGGCTGACCGTCTTCGGCGTGGTGGCCCAGTTGCTGCCCACGAATTTGGCCCGCGGCATCGCCGGCCTGATCGTGGGAACCGCAACGGTCGTGGTCGTTCTGCTGGACTACCGAAGCGAGCACGGCATTGTGCCGGGCACCCGGCCGGCCTGACCGACGCCGGAAATTCCGGGCTCACCGCCGACCCCGCCCCGGGCTTCGCGCCCCCGGCGGGGTCGGCCTGTTCCGGAACGGCGAACAGAGGGGATTCCGCGGGACGGGCGCACGCGCCTCATCCTGTTCACCGGCGCTGCCGATTTGTCCTGGGCCGCAAGGATCGCCGCCGGATCGAAATTCTGGCTGGCGAAGGGATGCCATTTCGACGTCCGGCGACGGGGGGCCGACCCGCGTGGCCCGGCTGCTCAGGGGGTACGACGAAGGTATCCATGATCGAAGTTAGCGAACCTGCGCCGGAGTTCTTCAGTCCGCCTGCCAGGAGACCGATTCTCTAGGGTGTCTGCCCCGGGGGTCGGCCGCTTCACGGGTTACGGACCCGACGGTGCGGCACTCCGGGCGCCAGGTCCGTCACGACAGCTTTGGGAGTATGGACTAATGACCCTTCAGAAGAAACTCCTGGTTTCCAAGCTTGCGCTCGTTGCTCTGCCGATGCTGCTCGTCACGGTGACGGTCGGGTGGCAATCCAGCCGCGCGGCCAACGAGATGATCCACCAGTCCACGTCGGCCCTGCAGGAGAACAGCAAATATGCCCGGGACGGCATGATGGAGGCGGTCTCGAATGACCTGGCGCATATGGCGGAGAACGTGTACGCCATGTGCCAGGCCCAGCAGGAACTGCTGCAGGAGAAGGTGCGCGCCGACCTGCGCGTGGCCCAACACGTGCTGGACCAGGCCGGCCCCGTAACCTTCTCCGATGAGACGGTGCCCTGGGAGGCGTCGAACCAGTACACGAAGCAGACGCAGACCCTGGAGCTTCCCAAGCTTCTGATCGGGGACGCCTGGGTCGGGCAGATCCGCGATCTGTCGCAGTCGGCGCCGGTGGTGGACCGGGTGAAGGACCTTGTGGGCGGCACGTGCACGATTTTTCAGCGCATGAACGACGCCGGCGACATGCTGCGGGTGGCCACGAACGTCGAGACGCTGGACGGCACGCGGGCCATCGGCACGTTCATCCCGGCGGTCAACCCGGACGGGACGCCGAACCCGGTGATCGCGGCGGTGATGGGCGGGCAGGTCTTCGAGGGCCGCGCGTTCGTGGTGAACGCGTGGTACGTGACGGCGTACGCTCCCATTCGGGACGCCCAGGGCAACATCGCCGGGGTCCTGTACACCGGGGTGAAGGAGGAAAGCGCCACGTCGCTGCGGGACGCGATCATGTCGATCAAGGTCGGCGAGACCGGGTACATCTACGTTCTGAACGCCCAAGGCAGCACGCGCGGGCATTACGTGATTTCTCATCGGGGTGAGCGAGACGGCGAGGACATTTCGAACGCCAAGGATGCGGACGGCAATCTGGTGATTCAGGACATCTGCAACGCCGCTTTAAAGCTCACGGGGAACGAGATCGGCGAGGTGAACTACACCTGGAAGAACCCGGCGGATCCCGCCCCCCGGATGAAGCTGACCAAGATCGCGTACTTCGCGCCGTGGGACTGGGTGATCGGCGTCGGCGCGTACGAGGACGACCTGCTGCGGGTGGTCACCTCGATCGACGAGAGGGCCGAGCAGACCGTGGCCTCCGTACACGAGACCCAGGCGGCCGCGATGGGACGCCTGTATCGCTGGGCGGCCGGCATCGCGCTGGTCACCCTGGTCGTCGGGGCCGCCATCGCCTTGTGGGTCGGCCGAGGCATCGCCCGACCGATTCTGCAGATCAGCCGGCAGCTCAACGAGGGGGCCGATCAGGTCAACGACGCGGCCGGGCAGGTCTCGTCGGCCTCGCAGTCACTGGCCGAGGGCGCCAATGATCAGGCCAGCTCCCTGGAAGAAACGTCCAGCGCCCTGGAGGAGATGTCGGCGATGACCCGCACGAATGCGGAGAACGCCCGGCACGCCAACGAACTGGCGGGCACCGCCCGCACCAACGCCACGGCGGGCGAGAAGACCATGAGCGAGCTGAACGAGGCGATGGAGGCCATCGAGGAGTCGTCCCACCAGATCAGCAAGATCATCAAGGTGATCGAGGAGATCACGTTCCAGACGAACCTGCTGGCCCTCAACGCCGCGGTGGAGGCGGCCCGCGCGGGCGAGCACGGCAAGGGGTTCGCGGTGGTGGCCGACGAGGTGCGCAACCTCGCCACCCGGGCCGCGGAGGCCGCCCGGGACTCCGCCTCGCTGATCGAGGGGTCCGTCAACCGGACGCGTCACGGCACGACCGTCGCCAACAACGCCGTCAGCGCCTTGCAGGCCATCGTGGGGGACGTGGCCCAGGTGGCCGACCTGCTCGAGCAGATCAACCAGGCCTCGGCCCAGCAGGCGACCGGCGTGGACCAGATCAACTCCGCGATGTCGCAGGTGGACCAGGTGACGCAGCGGAACGCGGCCACGGCCGAGGAGTCGGCCAGTGCCGCGGAGGAGCTCAGCGCGCAATCGGCGCAGCTCAAGAACCTGGTGGGCGGCCTGGGGGAGATGGTCGGCAACACCCACGAGAAGAACGAGCGGTGACAGAGCCGGAGGAGGCGGTTCGGCCACGCCGGGCTGCCGCTCTTCTCTGACAAGGCCCGATCCATCGACGGTTCCCGGACGGAGCCTCGGGATCAGATGTCGCCCAGCAGGTGTCCGAGGCGCGTCTTCTTCGCCCGCAGGTAGGCGGCGCTGTGGGGTGTGGGCGGAATGATCAGCGGTATCTGCTCCGCGATGCAGAGGCCGTACACCGCCAGCCGATTGGATTTCTTCGGGTTGTTCGTGATGATGCGCAGGGTGCGCAGGCCGAGTTCGCGGCAGATCTGCGCCCCGACGCCGTAGTCGCGTCGATCGGCCCGGAAGCCGAGCTGGAGATTCGCATCCACCGTGTCCAGCCCGTTGTCCTGCAGGGCGTAGGCGTGCAGCTTGTAATGCAGGCCGATGCCGCGCCCCTCCTGCCGCAGGTAGATCACGGCGCCTTTTCCGGCTTCCTGCACCATCTGCATGGACTTGTGCAGTTGTTCGCCACAGTCGCAGCGGGCCGAAGCGAACACGTGGCCGGTCATGCACTCCGATTCGACGCGCACGAGCACGGGTTCCTCATGCTCGATCGGCTGGCCCTTGTCATCCAGTTGCCCCACACCGCCGCAGCACAGGGCCAGGTGCGGTTCCGGGTCCACCGGCGTGCGGAACTCAATCAGCTCAAACTCGCCGAAGCGCGTCGGGAATTTCACCGCCACGCCCCGTTGCACGAAGCTCTCATGCTTGAGGCGGTATTCGACGATGTCCGCCACCGTGTACAGGTTCAGACCGTATTTCTGGGCGAATCGGGTCAGCTCGGGCAGCCGGGCCATGGTGCCGTCCTCGTTCATGATCTCGATGAGAACGGCCGCCGGCGTGAGACCGGCGAGCCGGCAGAGGTCGACGGACCCTTCCGTCTGACCTGCCCGGACAAGCACGCCGCCGTCCACCGCCATGAGCGGGTTCAGGTGTCCCGGTCTGCAGAGGTCTCGCGGGCGCGTGTCCGCGGCGCAGGCGACCTCGATGGTCTTGGCGCGGTCGGACGCGGAGACGCCGGTGGTCACGCCGAATCGCGGATGGGCGTCGATCGTCACGGTAAACGCGGTGCCGAACCGGGCGGTGTTTTCCGGTGCCTGGAGCGGGAGGTTCAGTTCCTCGCATCGCTGTCGCGTCATGGGCAGACAGAGAACGCCCCGGCCGTGGGTCAGCATGAAGTTGATGGCGGCGGGTGTGGCATGCTGGGCGGCGATGACCAGGTCACCCTCGTTCTCACGATCCTCATCGTCCACCAGGATAATCATGTTCCCGGCCCGCAGGTCCTCGAAGGCCTGCTCGACGGGCGAAAACGGGCTGTTCGTCACGTTGGCTGATCCTCCCTGTCGCTGCCGTCCTCGGTCGGTCGGGCGGCCCGGCTTCCCCAGCGAAGATAGTCCAGGGTCGCCGCAACGGCCAGGCCGCTGGCGGTCCACCAACTGATGCCGGGCAGCCGTTGGAGCCCCCGGGGCAGGTCCGGCGCCGCCAGGACGAGCGCGATCATGCCGAATTGTACCACCGTACAGGCCTTTCCCAAAGGGCGAGGCTGGATCACGAAGCGGCCGGCGGTCAGGTAGATCAGCGTAAAGCCCCCGACCGTCACGACGTCCTTCCCGATGGCGATGACGGGCACCCAGTTGGGGAGGACGGCCCCGGGCACACCGGTCGCCTCGAAAGCGAGGAGCACCGTCATGCAGGTCATCAGAATCTTGTCGCCCAGCGGGTCGAGGAATTTACCGGCCAGTGTCGCCTGTCGGAGGCGACGGGCCAGGAATCCGTCCAGGCCGTCTCCGACGGCAATGAGCAGCAGCAGGCCGAGGGCCAGGCGACGGGCATACGGACTGGCCGGGTTGTTGATGTTCAGCACGCAGATGATCAGCGGTGCGATCAGCAGGATACGGGTGATGGTGACGCGGTTTGGCCAGCCGAGCCAACTCATACCGGTTATCCTCCAGCACTGCCGGCGCGTCCCGCGGGCGAGCCCCGGACGGCGTGTGGCCGAGGCCGAATCAGGTTCCGCCGCGAGGGGCGCTTCGTTGTCCGCCCCGGGATTCGACGGCGAACCGGACGATCCGACTGATCTCGTGGAGACCCACAAGCGTGTCGTACGTTCCGTCCGGCTGAACGAGAATGAGGGCCGGCAGCTTCTCGACGCCGTAGCGGGCCGCGTGCTGTCGATTGGGGATGAAGTCCCAGTCCAGGATGCAATGCACCGAATCGACGAAGTGTCGGGCAACCTCGGGCTGGTCGATCCGCCGGATGAGTTCATTGGATTCCGAAGAGAGCCACCATTTGTAGACAATCAGGAGCTTGCGGTTCTTGCGGCGTGCCTCCTGGACCGCATCCTCGTAGATGTTGATCCAGCGGTATTCGTACGTGCGGGGCAGGGCCGGATTCAAGGTGGGCCTGGATCCGGGGGGCGCCGCCGACTGAAGGAACTGGGCTGTGTCCTCCGGGGAAAGCGGGCCGCCCCGGGCATGGTAGGTGCCGTCCGGGTGGATCACGATGAGGGCGGGGGCCCGATCCTGCCGGTACTGGGCGACGAAGCGCCGGTTCGGCTCGAACTCCGTCAGCAACATGCATCGGAGCATGCCGCGTGTCTGCGCGCGGATCGCGGGAAGCTCCAGCACGCTCTCCATCCGGCCGGACTCGGGATCGAACGGGTTCTTGTAGAAGACCAGGAGGGTCTGATTCTGCGCCTGGGCTGCCCGTTGAGCCTCGTCGTACGACAGCCACCAGCCGGATGCCGTCGGACCGCAGCCGACGAGCTCCAGCATAAGCCCGGCAAAGAGCAGGCTTGCGCCCAGCCGGCGGCTGCCCATACCCCCTGTGCGAATCGTCAAGGCCGATCACCTCCAGCGCGGCCGTCGGTGTGACGCGTCCAGGCCGTGTTCCTCACCCGGTGCCGCGCCCGCGATGGCCGGAGGAACGCGTGGAAGTCTAGGCCCCCCGGGCCCCCGCCGCAAGCCTGTCGAAACCGGCGCGTCGCGGATGGACTTGCCACGGAGGAGTTGCTAGATTCGCCGCATTGGATTCGTGAGCATGGGCAACGAGGAGGTTCGTCGCATGGCCCGACTGCACGAGTATGAAGGCAAGAAGCTTCTGGCGGCGGCCCGAATTCCGGTGCCGGCGGGCGGGCCGGCCGGCTCTCCGGACGAGGCGCGGACCCTGGCGGCCGGGATCGGCGCGCCGGTGGTGGTCAAGATTCAGGCCTGGACGACGGCCCGCGCGAAGCTGGGAGGCATCCGGTTCGCACAGACGCCGGATGAGGCCGCTGCGATCGCTCATGAGCTGTTGGGCATGAAGGTCGGCTCGTTCCAGGTGGAAAAGGTACTGGTCGAACGGAAGCTCGACATCCGGGAGGAATACTACGCGGCCGTCATCATTGACGATGCGGCCCGCAAGCCGCTGCTGCTGTTCAGCCTGGCCGGCGGATCCGGGGTGGAGGAACGGGCGGCCGACCGGGGGACGACGGTCATTCGACGGCCCATCGACGTGACCCGCGGCCTGCCCGACTATGAGGCGCGCAACCTCGTGCGGCGCCTGGGCCTGTCCGGAAAGACGCTGGCGGACGTAGCGGCCGCGCTGGTGGGGCTGGTGAACGTGGCGATCCGCAACGAAGCCCGGACGGCGGAGATCAATCCACTCGTGGTGACGCAGGATGGCAGCGTTGTGGCCGCGGATTGCCGGGTCACGATTGACGACTACGCGGTTTACCGGCACCCGGAGCTCGGGATCGAGATCGCCCGCGAGCTGGACCACCCGCCCACACCGCTGGAACGGATCGCGTACGAGGTGGAAAAGAACGACCACCGCGGCACGTTCTATTTCGCGCAGTTGGCGCAGGGATTCGGACGCGGGGAGGGCTACCTGGGTTTCCACGGGGCGGGCGGCGGCGGGTCCATGATGAGCATGGACGCGATCACGAAGGCCGGCTTCCGGATCGCCAATTTCACCGACACCTCCGGCAACCCGTCGGCGGCCAAGGTATATCGGGCGGCGATGATCATCCTGTCGCAGCCGAACCTCGACGGGTACTTCGGCAGCGGGTCGGGCGTGGCCAGCCAGGAGCAGTACTGGTCCGCCTACGGGCTGGCGAAGGCGTTTTTCGAGATGAACCTGAGCATTCCGGCCGTCATCCGGCTGGGCGGCAACAGCGAAGACCGGGCGGTGCAGATTCTTACCGACTGCGCCCGGCGGGTGCCGGCCCCGGTCGAAGGGTATCGCAAGGACGACACGCCGGCCTTCTGCGCGGAGAGAATTCGGGCACTGGTGGACGAGTGGCGGGACCGCCCGGAGGGCCGACTACCCATGACGGCGCGAACATTCACACCGCCGAAGAACGCCCTGACGTTCCCGATCAACGGCGGCTCCGTCCATGTCGACCTGGACCGGTGTGACGACCGAACGACGGCCGTGTTGATGGAATACGGTAAGGGCATCTTCACGCTTGAGAACGGCCGGCCGGTCCTGGCCCTGTCCGAGAAGGACGTCGCGGGCAAGGATTCCGAGCTGATCGCGTGCGAAGTCGAGTGCCGGCATAAGGCCAACGATGCCGTGTTCGTGCACCTGCCCGTTCGCGGGCTGGGCGAGTGAGTGGCGAATGGCGAATGGCCGAACCCATGAATACTGGTGAACGGGAGGCGGTCAAGCGGTGGCAATACTGATTGATGAGACAAAGCGGGTGTTGGTGCAGGGCATTACGGGACGCGAGGGCATGGCCCGTGCCAGGCTGATGATCGACTTCGGGACGAAGGTGGTGGCCGGCTGCACGCCGGGCAAGGGCGGGCAGGAGGTGCTGGGTGTGCCCGTCTTCGACACCGTGGAAGAGGCCATCGAGTCCGTGGGGCGCATCGACATCTCCGTGGTGTTCGTGCCCGCCCCGCTGGTCAAATCGGCGGCATTGGAGGCGATCGCGGCGGGCATCCGGCTGCTGGTGCTGGTGCCCGACCGAGTCCCGCTGTTCGACGTGCTGGAGGTGGCCCGTGCGGCCGAGGAGTCCGGCGCCCGATTCGTCGGTCCGAACACGCTGGGCGTGTTGTCCGTCGGGCGGGGCGTGCTGGGCATGATCGGCGGTCGGGCGGAGTCTGCCCGGCAGTGGTTTAAGCCGGGCCGAACGGGGGTGGCCTCTCGTAGCGGCGGGATGACCTCGTCGACGGGATACTATCTGTCACAGGCCGGCATCGGGCTGTCCACGCTGGTGCATGTGGGTGGCGATTCGGTTATCGGGCTGTCTCTGCCGGACGTGGTGGAGATGTTCCAGGAGGATCCGGACACGGACAGCGTTGTGATGTTCGGCGAGATTGGGGGCTCGCAGGAGGAGCGTGTGGCGGACCTGATCCAGTCGGGACGCTTCACAAAGCCGCTGATCGCCTATATCGGCGGGAAGGCCGCCAGGGAAGGGACGCGATTCAGCCACGCCGGGGCCATCATCGAGGGCGGCCGAGGTACGCACGAGCAAAAGGTGCAGCGTCTGCGGGAGGCCGGCGCGCACGTGGTGGACTCGTTCGGAGACCTGCCGGCGGTGGCGCAGAGAGTGCTCTTGGGTTAGGCCTCGTTGCCGGCTATCGGACCGAATCTTCCCCTGGGTCCAGTTCGGTCCGCTTGGTCAAGACCCTGCCCGCGAAACCCGATCAACCGGTATCAGGCACGGCCGCGTCCAGGCCCACCTCGGGCACGCGGCGCCGGCCGCCCCCGGGGACGCGCATGGGCTTGCTCAAGAAACTGGCGTTGGCCTCCGCGTTTGAGTTGGGCGATCAGACGCACGCGGTTCGATACGAAGCGTGGCGTCGCATCCGCGCGCCCATCATGCTGGTAGGCATCGCATTCGTCCTCCTGATGGCGATCGTATCCATCGCCTGGGGCCAGCTCGTGGGGCTGGTTGTGGCGATGGTGTTCATCATGGTCGTCGGCATCGCTGAGATCATCGCGCAGTGGAACGACGCCAGTGAAACGATCATCGCGGAGGCGGTCGGGCGGGAGCAGGTCCGGCGCCGTCTGAAGGCCCTGGAGGGCGAGGGCTGGCATTGCGTACACCGGCTGCGAGGCGCCGAGGGCAACTCGATGGACCATGTCGTCTGGGGCCCGCGCGGCGTCTTCGTGATCGCCACCCGGAGTGACCGCGGACGAGTCGGCATCGAGTCGGGTGTGTTGACCCTCGGCGGCATCATGCCCCCCCGCCACTACATTCAGGACGTTCACGGCCAGGTGACGGTGATCCGCGAACGACTCTCGGAGCGGCTGGGCAGGCGCGTCTGGGTGGAAGGTGTGATCTGCATGACTCGGGCCTTCGTGAACGGCTACCAGATGCACGTCCCCAAACCGCCGACGTACGTGGTTCACATGGAGCGTCTGCTGGAATTCCTGGGAACATTTGAGAGCCGGCGAGAGATCACTCCCGAGGACGTGTCGGCCATCGGCGCAGTCCTTCACTCCATGCAAGGCGCATCGTGATTCATTACCCGCGCTGCGGGCCCATTCGCCTGCCCACCATCATGCCGCATAAGCCGCACCGCGTATTCCGCGCCCTGGCGTCCTGAGGAGAGGGGGGGACGACCGGTTGCGTGTTGTACATAGAACCGACCGAATGGGCTGATCGGCGTCTCGCCATCGATCGTGGCCGGCACCAAGCCCGAGGACGGTCGTTTCGTCCTCTGCCGGCGCGTCCAGACCACGTCGTGGCATGCGGTCGCGAAATGAACGGCCCGTTGCAGCCTCTTCGGTTGGGTCGCGCGGTTGCGGGGAACCACATCGCACGCTCGAAGGAAAAACTTGTCAGTTTGCCTTCAAGATACACGAACCGCCTTCCGATGCCCCTCCTACGCCAAGGGTGTGTTCGGTCCGGGTCGGGGGTTTCACCAATGACACTGCATCCTGACTGCGCGACTCCACCTCCAGGGATCTCGCGCGCCACAGGTTCCGTCGGGAGCCGCGGGGGGCGGTTTGTCCTGCTTGCCTGTCTGCTCCGTGCGCATCTGGGCCTCGCCGCCGTCGTTCCGCATTTCTCCATCTCGGACCGCTGGGTGGGCGACGGCCCGGCCGACGTGATTGCGGCGGACGTCAACGCGGACGGACATCCGGACATCGTGGTGGCGAACGAAACGGAAGACACGGTGGCCGTCCTGCTGGGAGACGGTGCGGGCGGATTCAGCGTCGCCGTGAGATGGTACGCGGGAGACGCGCCCCGCGCGGTGGTGGCGGCCGACTTCACCGGGGACGGGAGCATCGACCTCGCCCTCGCGAACTACCTCCACCACCAGGTGGCGGTCCTGCCGGGCAACGGAGCCGGCGGCTTCTCGGCGCCGATCACGACGGCCGCCGGCACGGGCCCCATGAACCTGGCCGCGGCGGACCTCAACGGTGACGGCCGGGTGGACCTTGTGGTCGCCAACCTGACGTCCGACGACGTGCGCGTCTTCCTGGGCAACGGCGACGGCACGTTTGGGGCGCCGACTACGGTGCTGAGCTGCGACGGGGCCTCGGCCCTGGCGATCGCCGACATGAACGCCGACGGAAGGCCGGACATCGTCGCGGCGAACCAGGGAACCGCGTATCGCGTCTTCGTGCTGCTGGGCAACGGAGACGGAACGTTCGTGCAGAAGGTCGGCATCACAACCGGATACTACACGTTCGGCCTGGACGTGGGCGATCTGGACGGTGACGGCGACATCGACGTTGTCGTGGCGGGACGAAACTGGAACTCGGTAAGTGTGCATCAGGGAGACGATACAGGCAACCTCAGCGTCCGGACCGACTTTCCGGTCAGCAACTACCCGTATGACGTCAAAGTGGCGGACTTCAACGGGGACGGGCGGCTGGACCTCGTGTCACCTTGCTATGGCAGTGACACGGTCACGCTCCTGATGGGTGCAGGGGATGCCACGTTCACCTGGGGTCAAACCTGGGGGCCGCATGCCGAGGCGCGGTCCGTTGCCGTCGCCGACTTCAACCAGGACGGTCTGATGGACTTCGTGGTGGCCAACCAGGGCGGCGACAGCGTCTCCGTCTTCCTGAACCTGCCGGACCGCGACGAGGACGGAGTGCCCGACCAGCAAGACAACTGTCCCTTGGCGGCCAACAGCGACCAGCTCGATTCCGACGGAGATGGAACGGGCGATGTCTGTGACAACTGTCCGGTCATCTCGAACGCGGAGCAGCGCGACGCAGACCGCGACTACATCGGCGACTACTGCGACAACTGCCCGATGATCGCAAACGCCGATCAGGCGGACGCGGACGCCGACGGCGTGGGAGACGTCTGCGACAACTGCCCGACCACGGCGAACACGAATCAGGCCGACCTTGACATCGACGGCATCGGCGACGCCTGCGATAACTGCCCGGCAATCCCCAACGCCGACCAGGTCGACGCGGATGGCGACGGCGTCGGCGACGCCTGCGACAACTGCCCGCTGGCGCCCAACCCCGACCAGGTCGACACGGATGGCGACGGCGTCGGCGACGCCTGTGACAACTGTCCGGCCGTTGCAAACCCCGATCAGGGTGATGCAGACGGAGACGGAATCGGCGACGTCTGTGACAACTGCCCGACGGCGGCCAACGCGGACCAGATCGACGAAAACCACGACGGCATCGGAGACGCCTGTGACACCCGCCCGACGGCGGCGGACGCGGACCAGATCGATGAAGACAGGGACGGCATCGGCGATTCCGGCGACGACTGCCCAACGATCCCCAACGCGGACCAGTCGGATAGCGACGCCGACGGTATTGGAGACGCCTGCGACAACTGTCCGATGGTTCCGAACGCCGATCAGGCCGACGCAGACGGCGACGACATCGGCGATATCTGCGACAACTGCCCGCTGACACCGAACCCGGACCAGGCCGACGCAGACGGCGACGGCGTCGGCGACGCCTGCGACAACTGCCCGACCATCCCAAACACCGACCAATCCGATTCGGACGGATCTGGCCTTGGCGACGCGTGCGAGTTCTCCCCGCACCCAAAGGGACCGTGCGGGGCGGGCCTGGTGGCTCCCATCCTGCTGAGCCTCACGAGCCTGCTTTGGGTCCGGCTGACACGCGGACCCGTCACCTGGCGGCGAAAAAGGCCAGGGACCCTGGGGAAACGGTAGGCCGTCGCAGGCGCGGGCGGCGGTGCGATCGCCACAATACCGGACGCTGGGGGGCGGGACGCCCATTTCGTTGACCCCTCTTGGCTGCCGCGGTATAGTCAAGGAGTAAACAGCCCGGCGCCGCGAGGCGAGCGGGACCCATGTCTATTGGTGTGGCGAGTCGGGGTCGATGGAATCGAAGGATCTCATCGTCATCGTCTGTCCGTCGTGCTCGCAGAAATACCGCGTGCCGGAGGCCCGCATCGGGCAACGGGCGATGTGCAAGAAGTGCGGGCAGCGATTCCGAATCGCCATGGAAGCCCCGATCGACGAGGACACGCTGTTCGGCTGGGTGATGGAGGGGGATCCGGGCAGCCAGAGTGTGGCCGGCAGCACGGCCATCTTCGACAGTCCGGTCTCTGACGTGCCGCAGACCAAGGCCCCGGCCCCGAGACCGCCCGCGAGCAAGACGCCCACGCGAGCCGGCAAACCGGGTGCGACCGCGCCGGTCGCCGAAGAAGGGCCGCAGATTCGGTTCGACCGCATCGATGAGATCGGGGCGTATTTCGAATTTCCGGCGGAGCGGCTGGTCCAGGCGGACCTTCGGAAGTCGTTTCCGCAGCGTTGCGCCTGCTGCCTGAGCCGCAAGCACCTGCTGGTTCACCTGCTGATCTGGGGCGACAAGCTCCCGGGCAAGGACGCGCTGAAGCTGCGCGACGCGGAAGTCAAGACGGTGCGGTCGCTGTCCTCGCTCATGTCCGCCTATGCAGAGTGCTGGTTCGAGAAACTCAACCCGGTGAGCATGCTGCCGCCGCCGTTCTCCCTGCCATTCCCCTATTATGTGTGCCGGGAGTGCGGCTCCGTCGGATCGGTGACGTGCCACGTCCTCGACCACGACGGACGCGAGTTCTGCCAGATCGCCCTTTCGAACCTGAGCCTGGCCGCCGAGTTTTATCGCAACAACGGCGGACGAGGCACGCCGGCCTACCTTACGCTTGTGGAAGCGGCCAGAGAGCAAAAGGACAACCAGTGGTCGTCCCTGCCGTTCGCGGTGCGGGCGAAAATCTCGCACTGGTTCACTCTTCAGAACGGCGAGACGTTCAAGGGATACTTCGCGGACGCGGATTTCAGCCGGTCAGAGGCCGGCGCGGCCGGGCTGGTGCTCACCGACCGGCGCATGGTCTACAAGAAATACACGGCCATTCGCGAGTACAACCTCGCCACGGGCGGCGCCGTGGATATCGAGACCGGCCCCTCCGCCGCCATGGTGGAGATCACGCAGACCGACCAGCGAACGGCCGTCCTGGCCGCCACGCCGGTTGTCGCGCAGACGCTTGCCCAGTCGCTCCATGCCATGCGTCTGCCCTGGGCCATCCGAACGGTGAAACCGCGGGCGAAGTGAGGGGGGAGGGACCCAGGGATCCAGGGACCCAGGGACCCAGGGATCCAGGGATCCAGGGATCCAGGGATCCAGGGACCCAGGGATCCAGGGACCCAGGGATCCAGGGACCCAGGGATTCAGGGGGCAAGGGATCGAGGGGAGAACGGGCACGGCATCCGGGCGGTCGAAGAAAGCGGTTTCCCAATTCCAGCCGACCGACACGGTCAGCTACGAATCACCATTTCCAAAGGGCCGTTGACGCCGCTGCCGACGGGCAAGGCGCACTTCCACAAGGGTGACGGCCAGTAGCCACACCACAGGCAGAACACAGAGGTTGGTCGGACCCACGTACAGGGCCCACAGGCACATTCCGACCGTCAGACTCCCCAGGCCCACCAGCAGGTACAACGCAGCTATCCGGAACCCAGCGCCCCCCTGGAGTTGATCCGACGGCTTACAACCGGCAACCGCCTCGGGACCGTGCGTTTCCCAGAGCCGGCGTCGGCGATCGTAGCGCATCGCGCACTCCGGACACAGGCCCTCGTCGGCAAGCCCGCGCAAGCAGTACCCGCACGTGCCGCAGGTGATGGGAAACGCATCCTCATCGATCCGGCTCAGGTCGCACGTCTGCCAGTCTTCCATTGCCGGAGTTCCTCAGGCCGCGAGCCTGGACGCCCACCGGAAAGGCGATCAGCGTGCGGTGCGGAGCCAGGGTTCGAGCCACTGGACCGTGCCGTTGTGGTCCGTGTTGGAGACGGCATAGAAGACGATGCGGCCGGTACGGAGCGCGGCCTTGGCGCCTTCGTCATTGGTGACACGAATCAGCGGCACGGATTGTGCAGTCAGCTTCTGCATCAGCTCCTTGTTCTCGTCGGCCAGGTGCGCGGTGAAGATGCTGAACAACCGGTCATCCCGTCGCCGGGCGGCCCAGTCCGCGAAGGCGTCGAGCCGGTCGTACGTGGCGTCGAGCAGGCACACGTCCTTCACGGAGTCATCCAGGCCGCCGTGCTCCAGGCAGAACGAGATCACCCGGTACGCCCCGCTGTGGCCGGCCAGGAGGACCCGCCCCACGTCGCGAGATTTCACCCTGCCGGCGGTTTCGAGGGTCTCCATCACCTCGTCCACAAGCCGCTTCAGCGCGCCGGGCTCCTCCAGCCGGCCGCCGCCGGAGTCGGCCGCCTCCTTCGGGCCCTGGGGGAACACAAGCACCACGTTCTGGCCGCTGGCGACCACCTGTTCGCGCAGGCGCTGCCGGTCGAGGGCCCTTCGCACGTTCGTCATGTGCCCGTGGAAGTAGATGAGCAGGTCCGTGCGCTCGCCGGGCTGGAACGCGCGGGGAATGAAGAGGGCCACCGTGGAGTCCGTGTAGTGCGGATCACGGGCGAAGGTCCGGCCTCCGTGGGTGAATCCGTTCTCGCGGCTGGCGTGCGGAAACGGTGCATTTTCCATGGACACAAACGCGGTCCAGCCGTGCTCGTCCTCCTGCCCTTGAACCGGCTGCGTCGTCGGGCGAGACTCCGCCGGGCCGGCTGCGAACACGACGGACGCGCCAAGCCAAACCGTGATTCCGATCACCTTCAGAGCGGTATTCATCAAACGGTCTCCCTTATCCGGCGCCGGCGATGGCGGCCGCCACTTTTCCGATCCCCACCAGGGCCACGGGCACGCCGATCAACCCGCACAGAATGGCCATCATCAGCCCGACGGGGGCCAGGCTGGGGTGAAACGACGCCGCGACCACGGGGGCGGAGGCCGTTCCGCCGACGTTGGCCATGGAGGCCGTCGCACCCAGAAAGAGCGGGGCCCGCATCAGGCGAACACCGATGAACAGCACGAAGATGTGAATGACGAGCCAGATCGCGCCCAGGACGAACAACCAGAGGTCTTCAGCGCCCACTTTGCGAAGGTCCGCCTGTGCGCCGAGCGTCGTGAGCAGCAGGTACAGGCCGATGTAGCCGATCGGCGTGGCTCCGGCATCCGCGATGTTGCGGACGCGGGTCAGGGACAGCGCGACGCTGGCGGCCATGACCAGCAGAATGCCCCAGCCCGATGCGTTCAGCACCTGGCTGATGTGGATTCTACGCCACAGGCCGCCCGCCGCTTCGAGATGTTCGATCCAATTGGACACATGGGTCCCCAGATAGAGGCAGAGCTGGCTGACGCCAAGGGCCAGTCCAAGCATCAACGCGAAGTCAAAAAGCGTGATGGGCCTGGCTCGCTGGGCATGCTCCGCCGCCAGATGGGCTTTCAGCTCGTCCACGATGCGGCTGTCGGCACGGTTCCAGCGGTCGATCGGTCCCTCGATGCTGATGAGACTGACCAGGATGCCCAGCCACGTATACGCGCAGACCGTGTCCACCACGATCAGTTTGCCGAGAATGGTGGGGTCCGCCTTCAGGCTGGTGGCCACCGCGTAAAAATCCGTGCTTCCGCCGATCCAGGACCCGCCCAGCGCGGCCACGCCCTTCCACATCCCTTCGGGGAAAGTCCCCTCCGGCAGCAACCACGTCAGCAGTGCGAAGCTCACGGCCCCACCGATCACCGTCCCCAGGGTCCCGAACAGGGCCAGCCCGATCGCCCGCAAGCCCAGCCGCGAGATGGACCGTGTGTTCGACGGAACGACAAGCAGGACAAGCACCACGGGCAGCACGACGCGGTTCATGAACGGGCTGTACAG
>Ga0334889_1001818_pt1 | contig 26396 bp, 15 predicted proteins | sample GraSluR1_MG_2_FD_207222 | JGI IMG/M metagenome (GOLD analysis project Ga0334889, IMG submission 207222) | Sludge microbial communities from methane-producing bioreactor in Wageningen University, Netherlands - Granular Sludge_8_08-R1 | ecosystem: Engineered > Bioreactor > Anaerobic > Unclassified...
GAGTCGCCGTTGTCACCGGCCGACCTGGGGCCGTCTTACTGCTTCGCGGCCATCGGCAATCCCGGCTCGTTCCGGCAGACGACCGCGTCACTGGGTATCCACATCGCCGGCTCCCATTGGTTTCCGGATCATCACCACTATAGTGAGCGTGATCCGGCGGCCTTGCAGGACGCGGCCCAACGGGTCGGGGCGGCCGTGCTGCTCACCACCGAGAAGGACGCCGTGAAGCTGGCTGACCTGAACGCACGTGGGCCCATTCCCGTCCTCGCCGTCCGCATCGAAATCGACTTCCGGCCGAATGATGATAGAATCCTCGACAACGCCCTGGACCGGGCGGTGCAGACGAGGCGCGGCGATCATGAACCGACCCCGATACCAACCCGCTGATCTGTCGCGGCTGCGGACGTACTCCGTCGGCCGTCGGCCGCACAAGGTCTCCACGGCCGCCCTCGCCGGGCTGCCCGAGCCGGGCACGTCGGCGGCGGACCTGTTCGCCTCGCTTCCGGACGTGCTGGGCGTCCGCGAGTTCCGGGCAACCGTGGACGCGATGGCCGCGGCCATTCGCGATGGCCGGCCGGTGGTGCTGGCCATGGGGGCGCACGTCGTGAAGGTCGGCTGCACTCCGATCGTGGTGGACCTGATCCGGCGGGGTATTGTCTCCGCCGTTGCGTGTAACGGGGCGTTCGCCATCCACGACATGGAGCTGGCCACTGTCGGCGCCACCAGCGAGGAAGTGGCCGACACCATTCGGGACGGCTCGTTCGGCATGGTGTCCGAAACGCTGGACTTCTTCACCCGCGCGGCCGCCCGGGCGGACGAGCGGCAGATCGGCTTTGGCGAGGCGGTGGGCGGGCTGCTCGTGGAGGCGAACCCGCCCGGGTTGGCCCACAGCGTGCTGGCCGCGGCGTATCAGGCGTCCATCCCGGCCACCTTGCACGTGGCCCTGGGGACCGACACCGTGCATGCGTCCGGCGTGATGGACGGCGCGCGGATCGGGGCGGCGTCGTTACGCGATTTCCGGCTGATCTGCAGCGTGGTGGGGGACCTGGGGGCGGCGAGTGCGGACGGCCCGGGCGGGGTGTGGCTGAACGTAGGCTCGGCGGTGGTCATGCCGGAGGTGTTTCTGAAGGCGGTGTCCGTCGCCCGCAACCTGGGTGCGAACCTGGACGCCATGACCACGGCGAATTTCGACATGCTGCGGCACTACCGGCCGAAGGTGAACGTGGTGACGCGGCCTGTCACTCCCGGACGCGGACACGAGGTGATCGGGCATCACGAGATTCTCCTGCCGCTGCTGCGTGCGGCGCTGCTGGAGCGGCTGGCGGGACCGGGAGCGGTGCCATGAGTCGACCGGCCGTGTTCCTCGACCGCGACAACACGCTCATCGACGACCCCGGGTTCATCGATGATCCGGACCAGGTGCGTCTGCTGCCCGGTGCGGCCCAGGCCGTCCGCCGGCTGCGGGCGGCGGGGTACGCGGTGGTGGTGGCGTCCAACCAGTCCGGGGTCGCCCGCGGTCTGATCACGGAGGAACAATTGGCAGCCGTTCACCAGCGCCTGCGTGACCTGCTTCGCGAGGAGGGCGCCGAGCTGGACGCCATCTACTACTGCCCCTTCCTCGACGGTCCGGAGGCCGTGGTGGAGACGTACCGGCGGGCCAGCGAGCACCGCAAGCCGGGCTGCGGCATGTTGATCCAGGCGGCGCGGGACCTCAACCTCGAGCTGGGCCGGTCGTGGATGATCGGGGACCGGGCCTCGGACATTGAGGCGGGGCAGCGGGCGGGTTGCCGCACAATTCTCGTTGCACTTTCGCACGCGCCCGCTGACAATGGCACGTGCTCGCCTGACTACCGCGCCGATTCGCTCAGGGAGGCAGCGAACATCGTGGAGAAGGAATCGACCCCGCCCACAGATCAGCCGACGACCTCGCGCTCCGGCACCGAGCCCGCCGCGGATGCGGACGTGCGCTCCCTGCTCACGGAAATCCGTGACCTGCTGGACCGGCAGCAGCGGGCCCGGCGGCAGGAGGATTTTTCGTTTCTCCGGCTCTTTGGCACGCTGACCCAGATGCTCGCTGTGGTCACGGCCATCTGGGGCTTCGTGGGCATGTTCGACACGCAGACCATGACGCCGGCCATCGCCCGGTTTGCGCTGGCCGGGTTCTTCCAGCTTGTCACGCTGACCACCATTGCCATCGAGTCGCGTCACTGATGCCGCATACGTGCCCGCAACGCAGCGCAGAGCGGCCCCGTGCCCGACGGACCTTTCAGTCCAATGCGTGATCCGCAGACCATCCTTATCGCCCTGCCGAACTGGGTGGGCGACGTGGTGATGGCCACGCCCGCTTTGGCGGCCATTCGGGCGAGGTTCCCCCGGGCGGCCATCACCGGACTGATCCGTCAGGGCATCCGCGGCCTGATCGAAAGCTGCCCGTGGGTTGACGACTGGGAGGTCTGGCCGGCGAAGAACGCGCGGGGCCGTCAGGGGGGTACGTTCCAGGTGGCGTTCCGCTTACGCCGCCGCCGCATGGAATGGGCGCTGCTGATGACCAACTCCTTCCGATCCGCCCTGGTTGCCCGGCTGGCCGGCATTCCGCGACGGATCGGATATGACCGTGACGGACGCGGCTGGCTGCTCACCGACCGCATTCCCGTGCAGCGCGACGCCGCCGGCCGAATCGCTCGCACACGCATGGTGAATTACTACGGAGAACTGGCCGTGGCCCTCGGCTGCGACCGGCCGGGCGACCGGCTGATGCTCCACACGCGCCCGGAGGACGACGCGGTGATCTCCGCCCGGCTGGAGGCCGCCGGGCTGGCCGGACATCGGCCGATCGTGGTCATGACGCCCGGCGCGTCGTTCGGACCGGCCAAGTGCTGGCCGGCGGACCGGTTTGCCGCCGTCTGCGACCGGCTGGTGGACGAATGCGGAGCTCGCGTCGTGCTGACGTACGGTCCCGGAGAAGAGAGCGTGGCCCGGCGGGCGATTGAGGCCATGCGGCACCGGCCGCTGGTAATGGAGGACCCGGCCATCACGTTGAGCCAGCTCAAGTCATTGATCCGGCTCAGCGACCTGCTGTTGTGCAACGATACCGGCCCGCGTCACCTGGCCAAGGCCTTTGACGTGCCGGTGGTGACCGTCTTCGGCCCCACTTGGCCGCAATGGACCGACACGGATTATCGCCTGGAGCAAATCGTCCGGATTGACGTGGATTGCGGACCCTGCCAGAAGCCCGTCTGCCCGCTGGGGCACGTCAAGTGCATGACCGAGGTTGGCGTTGAGGCCGTTTTTGACGCCTGCCGCGAGCTGCTGGCGCGGCGGCCCGCCTGACGCAAGGTTCGCCGTTCGCGTGAGCGGGCGGGTCCTACTTGCCCGCCTTCAGCCGCTCGATGGCCGTTCGCACGACGGGCTCTTTTTTCAGCAGGCGTTCCGCCTCAGCATACGAGGCGCCGCTGCCGGCCAGGATCAGGGCTCGCGGCACGACTTTCGTGGCGTCGGTGGCGGCCTCGACGTGCTTCGACGGCTTGGCGTTGTTCAGTGCGGGCGTTACGCGGTCGACGCTGTAGAGGCTGCGGAGCAGGCAGCGTTTGGCCGTCTCCGGGCAGACGCCCATGATGTCCGAGACGATGCCGATCGACCGGTGCCAGAGCTTGTTGTTGCTGATGCGCAGGTCGACCATGCGGTTGCGATAGACCTTGCCGGTCAGGACGTGTGCGCCGGTGGTCAGGGCATTCAGCACCAGCTTCGTGGCGTACTCTCCGTACACCGATGCTCCCGGCAGCAGCGATTTTGGCACGTCCGGAACGAACACCGCGGCGTCCAGGCGGAGGCCGATGTGGTCTGAGCCGCTCGCGCGAATCATGGCCGTTGCGGCGCCGGCCTTCCGGGCTGTCCGCAGCGCCTCGGTCAGCTTGGGCTCGCGCCCGCCGCCGGGCAGGGCCACCACAAGGTCATGCTTTGTCAGCGTCGGAGCGATTTCCTCCAGGAAGTTGTCCAGCGAAATGCGGTACCACCGGCCGGCCTCGCTCAGATCATGCCCCGGCCCCAGCAGCGATCGCCATCCGCCGACGAGGAACCCGCGCACGTCGCCGAAGGCCGCTCCGAAGGTCGGCGGGCACTCGCTTGCGTCCACGATGCCCAGTATGCCCGGCGTTCCCGACCCCACGTAGTAAATGTGCCCGCCGTGCCGCAGGGCGTGACCGCCCCGCGCGATCAGGTTCGCAATGTCCGCCGCCTGCGAGTACGCGGCCACCCGCGTGTTCTCATAGGCTAGCACTGCTGCCCGCACCCAATCGGCGAGATCGGCCTTGCTCCGGCCGCCCGGCAGCAGGCCGGCTTGCCGAGCGCCCAGTGCAAACACAACCTCCAACAGAAGCTTGGTTGCGCTGCCTCCCTTCATTCGCGTGGAGCCGGTAATGGGTTCCGGCCCGACGACCGGGTTGAGGATCAGGCAGTTCTTGCGGGTCGAGATGGTGCGTACGGCGTCCGCGAAGGTCTTGTCCCAGTTTTCGACCTCCAGGGTTCGGGCGCGGTCTTCCGGGTTGAAGCCGATCAGGATGCACTTACCGCCGCGCCGCTCCGAGACCCGCAGCAGTTGGGACGCCACGTAGGGGGCGGCGAACGCGCACGTGATGCCGATGTACAACACGTTCCGCTTGCCTTCGATCAGGGGCTCCACGTCGGTCCAGGCCTGGTGCGGGTCGTCCTCCGCCTTCTCCTGCGCCTTGATGAGGGCCAGGTTGGTCCCGGCGATCAGGTGGCGGAAGTTCGGCTCCTTCCGACGGCTTTTCAGAAACCGGTTGAAGACGCGAGAGGCAAACATCGCCAGCCGGCCGCTGGTGCCGGCACCGGAAATCACAATGACGCTGTCCCGCCGGCCCATCAGCGGGGCCGCCCATTTCACCGCCTGTGCGATCTTGGCCGTGATGACGTCGTCGCACAGGGCCGGGAACCCGCGATAGCCGTTGTAGATCTGGGCATCGCTGGCCCGCAGCAGCCGGACCATTTCCTCCGGCGAGGCCACGTCGATGTCGGTTGTCAGTTCGTTGGGAGACTCTGTGATTGAAGGAGCGTGCATACCCGTTGATTCTCGGTTGTGACGGCTCGGTGCCATACCTGTGTGTACGGCCTCGGGCGTGTGCTTTCGCGCTGCGTGCTGGATGCCCGGCCCCGCTGGGGGTGGGAGACGGATTCTCGCCGGCCCTGGTGCATCGTCTCGGGCCGAGTCCGCCCCATGCTACCGCACCGCCGCCCCCACCGCAAAGCAACTGGCTTCCGGGCCGCGGCTGGGCTATAAACGCCGCGACAGCGAAAGAGGAGGATTATGCAGTGAAACGTACCATCTGCCGACCTGCGTTGTGGATTCTGTGCCCCCTGGGCGGCCTGCTCGGCGGCTGCGTGGAACCCCGGGAACCCGAAGACCCCATGCTGTCCGTCAACACGCTGATTGAGGCCCCGGAAGACTACGCCCGCGTCCGCATCGGCACGCCGGAGTGGCCCATGCCGGCCTACGCCCGGTATCTCAAGGGCGTTCGCATCTGCCTGGACCCCGGGCACGGCGGCGACGCTCACAAACGGGCCTACAAGCGCGGCCCGACCGGCGTCCGCGAGGCCGAGATGAACCTGCGCGTGGCCTTCTACCTCCGCGATCTCCTGGTGGCGGCCGGGGCCGAGGTGTTGCTGACGCGTGAGGCGGACGTGGACTCGTCGCTGGCGGAGCGGGCCGAAGTCGCCAACCGCTGGGACGCCGACCTGTTCATCTCCCTCCACCACAACGCGATCGGCAAGCCGGAGGTCAACCGTACCTCGGTCTGGTACCACCGCGACGTGGATCATCGCCCATCCAACCTGGATCTGGCCCGGTATCTCTGCCATGGACTGCTACATGCGTTTCAGTTTCCCCAGATTACCGGCGACGCCCTGAACTCCGACGCGCTGATGTATCCCGGTGGGTTCGGCATCCTTCGCGCAGCCGATGTGACCGCCGCCTTGTGCGAGTCCTCCTTCTTCACCAACCCCGAAGAAGAGCAGCGGCTCCGCATGCCGGAGCACAACCTTCTGGAAGCCTACGGCCTGTTCGACGGCCTGGCCCGGTATGTCTACGCCGGCCTGCCGCGGGTGCAGCTTGTGGAGCCGGCGGACGGACGGGTGATCCCCGGCCAGACGAAGGCACTCGTCTTTCGGCTGGATGACGGGCTGCGGAAGCGCGGCGCCTGGGGCTCCGACCGGCAGGGCATCCTCTCCAGCACGATCGACGTCCGGCTGGACGGGCAGCCCCTGGCGTTTGATTTCCAGAACAAGGGTTACGTGCTCACGGCCACGTTGCCGGACGAATTGAGTCCCGGCGGTCATCGGGTGGACGTGCAGTTTATCAACAAGAACAAGAACTCGGTGCTGGACCCGCGCATCTGGATCGACGTGCCGGGCGCGGTGGCAGACGCAAGTGAGTACCGCCTGGGCTATCGCGCCGAAACCGATCCGTGGCTGCAGCGGCAGGTGCAGGAGATCGACCGGGTGCTCTCGGCCCACTTCGGGCTGCGCGTGGAGGAGCGAGCGGTGGGGCTGCTCGATCTGACGCGCGGACGGCTGGCCCTGATCCGGCCGGACGAGATGTTTTATGCGGCGAGCGTGCCGAAGATCGCGATTCTATTGGCGTGGTTTGAGAAGATGCCCGAGTCGGCCGAGGAACTCGCCCCGGACGTGCGGGAGGCGCTGGGCCGGATGATCAAGCACTCGGACAACGCGCTGGCCGCCCGCTTCAGCCGGCAACTCGGGCTGCCGGCCATCGCGGAAGTGCTCGAATCGCCCGAGTACGGTTTTTATGACAAGAAGCGTGGCGGCGGCCTGTGGATGGGCAAGCACTACGCCCCGGGTGACGAGCGATTGCGCGATCCGCTGAAGGACCTGTCGCACGCCGCCACGGTGCGGCAGTGCCTGCGGTTCTACCTGATGATGGAGCAGGGGCGGCTGGTCAGCCCGGCGGCATCGGCGATGATGAGGGATGTCTTCGCGTCGCCCGACCTGGAGCACCGGCAGTCCAAGTTCGTGAAGGGCCTGGCCGGGCGAGAACGCACCATTTTGCGCAAGAGCGGGACCTGGGAGAACTTTCATCACGACACGGCCCTGGTGGAGGGGGAGGGCCGGCGCTACATCCTGGTCGCCCTGACCGAGAGCCCGCGCGGCGGTGAGTACCTCGAGGAACTCGCCGCGGCTGTGGATGACCTGCTGGCGCCGGCTCAGGCCGACGCGGAATGAACGGCGCGGCATGAGGCGGCGGGGTGTCGGGGTTGTCGAAGTGTGGGTGACCCCGTATAGTCCGCACGACTGGCGCGGTTGCTGCTGCGCGGGGACACGGCACCCGGATTTCACTGCCCTGAGCGGGAGCGTTTCATGCTGAGTTTGCCTATCGCAAGCGTGTCGGCGCAATTCACCCCGTATGACTGGGGTGTCGTCGTGGCGTACCTCATTTTTACGACACTGCTTGGCATCCGCATGTCCGGCAAGCAGGCGACCATGCGGGACTTTTTTCTCGGCGGTCGCAAGCTCCCCTGGTACGCCGTCAGCGGTTCGATCATCGCGACGGAAATCAGCGCCGTGACCTTTATCGGCGTGCCGTACGTCGTGTTCAAGCCCGGTGGCAACTTTACGTATCTGCAGTTGGGCGTGTTCGGTTCCATCCTGGCCCGGATCATTGTGGGGTATGTCCTCGTTCCCGCGTACTACAAGCGTGAAATCTACAGCCCCTACGATTACATGGGTAACCAGCTTGGCACGCGCGTGCGGACGATGACCAGCGGTTTGTTCCTTCTGGGTGCCACGCTGGCCCAGGCCGCCCGTGTTTACCTCACCGCGCAGATCATGATCGTGGTTCTCAATGACCAGTTGAAATGGCTGTCCGCCAGCGTCGGACTCGACGAGCTGGCGTGGGCCATCATCATCATCGGAATCGTTGCGACCGGATGGACACTCATTGGCGGCATTACCACCGTCATCTGGTCGAACGTCGTTCTGTTCCTGGTCTTCTTCGTCGGCGCCGGCGTTGCCCTGGGTACCGTTGCCTACGAACTGTCGGGCGGTTTGTCCGAGGTCTTCCGCGTGGGCTGGGAGGCGAAGGAGTCAGGTCCGTGGGGGAAGTTCACCTTCTTTGACGTGTCCCTCAGTCCCCTCAAGGAGTACACCATTTGGACGGCTGTGATTGCGAGCACCTGGGGAGGCCTCTTCTCGTACGGGACCGATCAGATGCTTGTCCAGGGCATGTTCTGCTGCCGCGATGAGCGTCAGGCCCGGCGAGCGATCATCGGAAGCTCCTTCGGGCAATGCGTCACGTTCCTCGTCATGCTGGTCGGCGTCGGTCTCTTCGCCTACTACCAGCAACATCCTCTGACCGGCGAGGCGCTCGAGATTTACGAGGGCAATCCGAATCGCATCTTTCCGATCTTCATCTGCCAAGTCGTTCCCAAGATTCTGAAAGGGCTCATCATGGCGGCTGCGTTCGCCGCCGCCATTTCCACAGTTATGGGCATCCTCACCGCGCTCAGCCAGACCGTCATGGGTGCCTTCTACACTCCGCTTCGCCAGTGGCTGCGACAAGGGCAGCCAGCGCCCGGTGATTCGGCTGCGGAGGATCGCCGCAACGTGTTGCTGAGCCGAGTGCTCGTTGTTTTCTGGGGTGTGATACTGGCCAGCGTGGCCTACCTCATGGAGGCTGCGGAGGCCCAGTACAAGTCGATTCTCGATTTGGCGCTTGCCATGGCCGGATACGCCGGCGGCGCTCTCCTCGGATGCTTCGCTCTCTCTTTCCTGCCCCTTAGGATTGACGGCCGCGGCTACATGTGGTCCGCGCCGCTTTCTGTGTTGTGTGTGTTTTCGCTGGTATGGCATGACCCCTGGAGTCATTACGTTTGCTGGAGCTTTGCCGCACTGATGCTCGTTTTGTGGATCTGGCACGTGGCCGTTTGTGTCATCCGCGAAAGTCGGCCGACCGAACTCGGAAAAGACGTGCTTCCGCCACCGGTCATCCCGGTCTGGCTGCAGACCTTCGTCCTCGGCGCCGGCCTGGCCCTCATGCTCTGGATCAACTACTACGGCTACTTTGACAAGACTATCGTGGAGGGCAAAGCCAAGTTCGTTACCATCGCCTGGCCGTGGTACGCGCCTTTCGGCTGCGTGGTGGCGGTTTTGTTCGGTTACTTGCTTGCTCGCCGCAAAAACCGAGATGCCGTCGCGGCGGCGTGAGCGAAGTCACGATCGGGCGATCTGCAGATTGTGACGGAACGGGGAGGGGCCGTCTGTGGTCGACTCGCGGTCGCCGGGGGTTCCAGCGCGGAGGCGAATTCAGGTGTTCCGCCCCGGGCGGCGTGATGACAGCCATCGGTATACCAGAGCCAGTGCGAACACGAACACCGCCAGGGCCGCCAGGCGCCAGACCAGCCTGGCCGCTACGGCGTCGGCTTCGCCGGCGGCACGCGTGATATGGGCGGTGAGCCGCTCGTCCAGGTCCGTGACTCTGCCGGTCAGGGCCTGCAACTCGCGGGCGGCCTCGGCGACGGATTGGGCGGCGGCGTCATACTCGCGAATGTCGAAACTGCGGCCGGGTTCGTCCGGACCCGCGGGCAGCGTGGCGGGCGGTGGCTGCCCGCTCTCAGACGGAGTGCGGAAACTCGCCACCATGTCCTGAATGGCGCCGGCCGCCTCGGCGAGCTTCTGCCCGGCGTCGGCCGTGCTCTGGACCGCCTGGGTCACCTCCGGCGTCGTTTCGCGGACTCGGTTTACGGCCGAGTCAATCGCCTTTGCCGACGCCTCGATCTTGTCCAGCGTCGCCTGCAATTCCGCCTGTCGTTGCGTCAATTCATTGAGCAGTTCCTGCGTTTCGCGCCGCACGTCCTGCGGCATGGTCGCCAGCGTGTCGGCCAGCCGGTCAGACGTCTCGACGAACCGCCGCGTGCTTTCGCTGATCTGCTCGCTGCTGGCCAGAAGCGACTGAACGACCTCGTTTTCCGACAGGTCCAGCAGCAGGAGCTGCATTTGCCAGATGGATTCCTCCGGGAGGCCCTCGACCACGTCGGTGAAGCGCATGGCCACCTTGGTGAACTCGTAGATGGCTTGCGCGCCCCGGTCGATGCCCTCGGCCGTCCGGAAGGGCGCCATCGGAATGCGTAACAACGGGTCCAGGACGGGTATCCTGGCCGCGGCCTGCGACGGGGGCTGGGGCGCCAGCGTCGAGTAACCGCCGGATACCGAGTGCTCGGCAGCGAAGCGGTAAATCTGCTCCCGGACCGACTCGAAATCCGCATCGTGCAGGATGTGCCGGACCACCTTCTCGATTTCCGCCACCGTCGCGTCGGCTGCTTCCAGCATGATCGACCGGCTCTCGGGCGGCAGCTCGGCCGCCTCGCGCTGGTTGAACTGTTTCATCTGCACCGCCAGCGCCCAGGCATCCAGCAGGGCGGCGATGGGCTCATCCTTTTTCAGGGCGTTGCGCATCAGCCGGAGCCCGTAGATCTTCCATTCCAGAATATGGCGCCGCATGCGGTTGTCCGTCGCCTGATCCATCATGCGCCGCGACGCATCCCGGACGATCTCTTCATGGGTGTCCTGGAAGTTTGACAGGGCCAGCCAGGCCTCGTGTGCCGTCACCTGGCTGGTCGGCCGGCCGCCGGGCTGCTTTCCCGCGCCGCCGATCGCATTCGCGCAGCCGGCCGGCAGGCCGATCAGCACCAGGGCCGACGCACCCAGGCACAGCCGCAGCACGCTTCCCATGCCGACTCGGCGGGACATGGACTTCCTGTTCATTGGTGTGCAACTCCCGAGGGGACCGGCAGACCGCGCCGACGTCGCCCCGACCAATGTCGCCCGGCTCACAACAGTATCGCGATCAGGAACCGTACGGCAACCGTGGCGCCGCTGACCGGCTGGTGGCCCGCGGCGACTGCGCGTGCCGGGCTTTCCTGGCATTAAGCGGTGGTTTCGGTACGATGCGCGGCATGACTCCGACCGATGGACGATTGCGGCGTATCCGCGCGGCGGGGTTGATCGCCGTGTGCCTCTTGCCTGCAGCCACGGGCTGCATCCCGACCGGCCCGTATGGCAACGTTCTCGTGGGTGAGGTGGACGTCTCGGCCTTCGACTTCTGGACCGGCGTTCACGTCGTCAGTGGCTATATTCTGGGCGACCGCCTGGGCGACAAGAGCTTCGTGCCAACCCTGGCCGCCCTGGTCGTCTGGGAAGTGTACGAGCCGGACTTCTGGCCCGGCTGGCGCGAAACGCCGACGAATCAGGCCGTCGACGTGGTGGCCGGCGTCGCCGGGTGGGCGTTCGGGCGTTGAGTGTGTTCGGGCGTCGCGCCGTTTGTCCGAATGCGGTGCGCCGTTCAGCGTGGACGAGCGGGTCATCCCCTCCAGGCGATCCGTACGCCTGAATCCCATCGCTGCTTCTACCGTCGCTCCGTCGCCTGGACCGCCTCGCCGTGGTCGCTTTGTTTCACCTCCTCCGTCGCTGCCCCTATAATCGGCCCGACGCTGCGATCGGCGATTCGATTGCCGGCAGATACAAACCCGACCGCGGAAGGAGGCCGTCTGCATGCCTGGTGGAAACGTCCCCCACGAGTGGCTTGAACCCGCATCCCCCGGCGCGGGATGCACGCGCCGCCACGCCATCAAGACCTTTGTCGCCGCTGCCGGGGGGCTGGTGCTGGGCGGCCCGTTGAGCCGGGCGTGGGCCGATTCGCCCTGGGGTGAGACGATCCAGTCCGAGTATCTCACACCCGACGGGCAGCTTCTCAGGATCGGGCCGGGGCATCGCTACCACGTCTCCGAGCGGCAAATCGCTCCCATTCTGCTTCGAGACGCAGGGAGCAACCGGCTCTGCACGGTCTGGACGGGCCTGCACGAGAATCGCGAACGAGTGTTGCTGCGCTGGTTCTCACCGGAGGATTCGTCGTGGGGGCCTGTATGCACCGCCGACAACGGGGCGCAGGCGGGCCTTGCGGGCGCCGCGACGGCAGCCCCGATCGGCGACGGCAGTCTCATCGCGTGGCCCGAGTTTTCCGATGGCCGGTGGAGCGTTCAATCCAGGCGGCTGAGCAAAAAGGGCGATTTTGACGCGAACGTGATTCCGCTGGCCGGCCCGGGTGATCCCGGGGCCGTGCATACGCGGCCTGCGCTTGCCGCACTGGGTGATTTGGCCCTCGTGGTCTGGCAGGCACGCTCAGACAAGAGCGGCACGTTTGCGATCTACGGCCGGCGGCTGGGCCCCGAAGGAATGCCGATGGGCGAACCGTTCGAGATTGCCGAGCACGCCGGGAAGGATTGCATGCGGCCGGCCGTCGCGGCCGTTGAAGATGGCAAGCGGTTTGCCGTGGTCCACGACCGGCAGGACGCGCCCGGCACGCAAAACGTCCACCTGACGTTCGTCGACGCGGCCACCGGCCGGTGCGGCGACGCGCTGGCGGTCACGTCGCATCCGGCCTCCGACGTGGCGGCGGATGTGGCCGTCTCTGCGGACGGCCGACTGGTGTGGGTCGGCTGGCACAGCAATCGCAGCGGCGACGGCGCGTGGGACATCCCACGCTGGTATCACCTGGCCGCGTTGGACGTCCAGACCGGCCAATGGTTCGAGCCGGCCCGCGAGCCCGCCGGTCGCGACTTGAACGCCCGCGGCAGCATCCAGGGTTTCGAGTTCGTGCGGTTGGCCGTCGCCCCCGGCGGGGCGATCTGCGTGCTCGGCCGGCCGTCGCACGGGTTCTACCTGCAGTACTTCAGCGGCGACGAGGTGAGCCCCTTGTATCGGCTTCCCGAAGACGGCTGGGGCGGCCGCGGCAGGCAGATCAGCGCTGTGTTCAATGGCGAGGGAGCCCTGTGGTGCGCCCGGCGGGACCTGCGTACGAACGCGCTCCATCGCATCGACGGCTTCGGAGATTCGTTGAAGCCGCCGGCGCTGAAGCCACGGAGCGAGCCGCAGAATGGGAAGAGCCGGGTGTTGCGCGGGGTCACCGCGAAGTACTCGTGGCCGGAGCCGCCCAAGGGCGCCCCGGCGTTCAACCTGTATTTCGGTGACATCCACGGCCACTCGTGGCAGAGCGACGGTATGGGTGATCCGGAAGATTCGTACGTTCGCGCCCGGGACGTCTTTCATGACGATTTCCACGTGCTGACCGACCACGATTCCTTCGTCGGGAAGCGGCTCACTGATGCCCAGTGGCAGGAGCAGAAAGACCTTGTTGAGCATTATCACAGGCCGGGCGCGTTCGTGACCCTGTTCGGCCAGGAGTGGACCACGCCGCGTCCGGGCAACCCGCACGGCTGGGGTCACTTCAACGTCTACACGGCCGATCCACGGATTCCGCTGTTCGACCACATGGAGCCGGCCACCCGCGACCTGCCCGACCTTTACCGGGCGATCCGCGACTACCGCGCCATCGCCATCCCGCACCACATCGGCTGGACCGGCGTCCCCTGGGAGCAGTTTGATCCAGACCTTACGCCGGCGCTGGAAATCTGCTCGGTGCACGGCGCGTTCGAGTACGAGGGCAACCGGCCCGTCCCGCATCGCGGCGGCATGAAGGGCCACTTCCTTCAGGACGGCTTGCTGGCCGGCAAGCGAATCGGCGTGGTGGGCGGCTCCGACCAGCACGGTCTGATCTGGCAGCACGGCGTGTGCTGGAAGCGGAATGCATACCGCGCCGGGCTGACCGGCGTCTGGGCGCCGGAGCTGACGCGGGAGGCCATTCTCGACGCCATCCGCGCCCGCCGGACCTTCGCCACCACCGGTGTGAAGCTGTGCCTGTGGTTCTTCTGCGACGGTCATCCGATGGGCAGCGAGCTGCAACTTTCGGAATCGCCGAAGTTTACCGTAAATGTCGCCGTACCGCCCGAGGAAGGGCAGCTTCACACGCTGGAGCTTGTTCGCGACGGCGAGGTCATCCACTGCTTTGGCGGCGAAGGGCAGCAGAGTCGGTACACTTTTGCGGACGAGCAACCGCCGCAGCGCGATGTGTCGTTTTACTACCTGCGGGTTACACTGCGCGACAACAACATGGCGTGGTCCAGCCCGATCTGGGTGAAACGGGCCTGATGGGATTGGGTGCCGCAGGCCACAGGAGTGGAACGGAGTATACGAAATCCGTGAAAGGGATCCGCAATGATGCAGTTGCTTCTCGTCGTTCTGGCGGCCTCGACCGCACAGGGAAAAGGGCCGGCCATGAGTAGCCAGGCACCGGTGGAAGCGGTGATCGAATCTTACCAGCCCGCCTGGATGCCGCCGGCCGGCGAGCTGCAGGGCCTGGTGGTGATTCTGGATCCGCTTGGCGGCGGGGCGACGGCGCCGGCCGACCGATCGCGCGACGACCTGGCCCTTAAAACCGCGGCCCACCTGTACCACCTGGTGCGCCAGGCCGGCGGCGTGTCCGTGATGACGCGGGCCGATGACCGCGCGTTGCCGACGGCCGACGGCGGGCCGGCAAAGGCCCTGGCAGAGGTCTGCGAGCAGCACAAGGCGGACCTCGTGCTCACGATCGGGTTTGACATTGGGGAAGCCGTGCGGGCCGTGCCTGTGGCGAATGATGCCGTGTCCAGGGCGATCGCGGAATCCCTGTCGCCCCCGACCGCCAAACAACCGGCGCACCCGCGTGGTCGACTGAGTGTGCCCGGCGCAGCGGTCTGGTTCAACGCTCCTGACGGGTCGATGCTAACCGGCCGGCGGAAGGCATTCCATCGCGAGTGTGCGGAAGCGCTGTACAAAGCCATTGCGCAGGCCGCCAACCGCAACCGGGAGGCGCTGAACCTGGCGCCGTTGGACTCGGGTGACGACACGGAGCCGGCCGACGCGGATTCCGTGCCTCACTATCCGCGCCCCAGCCTGAACCGACGGCTGACCGCGGCCGCGCGCCGCGTGTGGCCGGAGGGCAGGCTGCCGATCGAGAAGGCGGCGTGGTTCTGCGACCTGTACTGCCGCGCGAACCTGAGCGATCGGACCGCCATCTATCTCAAGCCGGAGGTCCGGGTGGAAGGCGAGACGGTCATCGTGGGCGGGGCGACGAACATGGCGATCCTGCGGGACACGCTGGCTGACGCCCTGAAGGCGGTGGGGGTCGCGAACGTGCGCAATGAGATGAAGCTGCTGCCGGAGGAAGGCCGGCTGGGCGACAAGCGATTCGGGGTCTGCGTGGCCCCGATGGCCCTGACCTTTGCCGAGCCGTCGGAATCCGCGCCGCTGCAGACGCAGCTTCTCTACGGCGAGCCGCTGTTCCTGCTGGATCATGACGCGGCGCGGGGGTACTACTTGCTGCACGGAGCGGACGGCTACTGGGGCTGGGTGCGGGAGTCCTGCGTGCGGCCGATGACGGAAGCGGAATTCCGCACCTATGCCGGCGCCGTGCCGGCCGTACTGCTGAAAGACGTGGAGGTCGGCGAGCACCGGATCAGCCGCGGAGCGATGCTGCCCGTGGCGAAGAAGTCCGACTCCGGCGTGCAGCTCATGCACCTGGGCGGGGGGACCTTCGAGGCGCCGATCGCGGACGTGCGGATCCTCGATGACGCATCCCAGGCCCGCCACCGCGTGCAATGGGCGCTGGAGTTCCTGCACACGCCGTACGTGTTCGGCGCCCTGTCCTCCGCGGGGCTGGATTGCAGCGGCCTGGTCCGCAACGTGAACGCGCAGGCGGGCATCGCCGTCCCGCGCGACGCGGCCCAGCAGTTTCTGACCGGGCGGCTGGTGGCCACACGCTGGTGCATGGACGGCATCCGGCCTGGAGACAACCTGTTTTTCGTCGACCGCACCGGGAAGATCTACCACGTGGCCATCGCCATGAACTCGACGCACTTCGTGCATGCCGCGCCGCCGGAGGTGAAGATCAACAGCCTGAAGGAAGGAGACCGGCTCTTCTCCGAGTACCGGGCCGAATCGTTCCTGGGCGCGAAACGGTGGTGAGTGCGGCCTTCGGCGGCCGGAATAGCGACGAAGCGACGAAGGGGCGGCGGGGCAATGGGGTCGGCTGCGACGGCTGATGTGTTGGGCCCGTTCTGTCGGAGGTGATTCGATGGTTGCTCGCCATCTTGCTGTGTGGATTGTCGGATTGGTGTTTGCGGTTCCCGTGGCTGCCGGAGAGAAGAAGATGATCATTCCACCCGTGCCTGCGCCGGACCGGATCGCCGCTGCCCCGAGTTTCGGGCCGGACGAGCGCATCGTGGCCACGCATTACTTCTACTGGTACCGCTGGCCGGATGAGCATTTCTTTGATGACCCGGCGCACACGCACGATCTGCTGCGACAGCACTTCCCGGACGAACGCGAAGTGAGCTACGAATCTGCGACCTGGCACCGGCGTCAGATGAAGGACCTGCTGGCAGCGGGGATCGACGCGGCGCTGCTGGTGTACTGGGGCGCGCCAAACCAGTATGAGAAGCCGGATGTCCGGTTCTCCGTGTACGGCATTCCGCCCCTGGTGGAGGCTCTGGACGAACTGGCGAAGGAAGGGAAGACGCCGCGGATCGGGTTGTTCTACGACACGTCCACGCTGCTGGCCAACCACGCGTTCACGGAGCCTCGCGAACAGAACGTCGACCTGCGCACGGACGAGGGAAAGGACATCTTCTATCGCACCATCCGCGACTTCTTCTGCCTGGTTCCGCCGCGGCACTGGGCCTGTGTGGACGGCCGGCCGCTGGTGCAGTTGTACGAGTCCGCGTTTGCAGCCGGGCACGACCAGGGCACGATCGATTACGTGTACAAGCGGTTTGCGGAGGATTTCGACGGCCGGCGTCCGTTTGTCGTGGCCGGTCCGGCGTGGACGTTCACGGCGGACGCCCGCACGGGCTGGGGTGCGGCGCTGTTCGGGCCGATCCTCGGAGAGGGCGCCGCCCAGGTGGGGCCGGGATATGACGATTCGCCCGTGCCGGGCCGGAATACGCCGACCCGCGATCGGCTGGGCGGCGGGTACTACGCCGCGTCCTGGCTGCTGGCGTTGCAGGCCAAGCCCCGCCTGGTCATCGTCGAGACGTGGAACGAGATGCACGAGGGCACGCCCATCTGCGAGAGCGTGGAGGACGGCCGCTTCTATATCGACCTGACACGCCGGTTCGCGGATCTCTTCAAGGCGGGCCGAGCTCCGGAGGCCGACGACTGGTCGAAGGCCGTCCGCTCGTTGCTGGGTGCGGACAAGTCGAAACGGGAGGGCCGCCGATTCGCGAGCCGGTTGAGGTTGTCCTGCCGGGCGGAGGCGGGCGGCAAACTGGTGGAGGAGGGGTTGCGGGTGTGCGCCGGCGTGGAGGATGGACCGTATACCATCACGGAGCTGGAGGGCACGCCGTGCATCCGGACACGGCGCAGCATCGGGGACAACCGATATCTCTACATTGACATCGCGGACCCGTACTACTACGACCATCGGGGCACGATCACCGTTGAGTTCACGTATTGGGATGCCGGCCGCCAGCCGATCGTGGTCCATTACAATGCGGTCTCAGACACCGGATCGCCGGCCGATCGCTACCGGCCATGCCCGCAAACCGTCACACGCACGGACACGAAGGCCTGGAAAACGGCCGTCCTCCGGCTGACGGATGCCCGCTGCGCGAACGGCCAGAACGGGGGCGCGGACTTCCGTTTTCACTCGCCCAACGACGACCTGGTCATCCGCGAAATCGAGGTTTCCAAGCTCCCCGAGCGTTATGGCGAGTAGTTTCCACCCAAAGCCGGTGGGGATCGCTTGCCGGGACACTCTGGCCGGGGTACCAATAGGCGAGCGACCGGGTGCGGTCCGGTCGCGGCAAATCCACAGAAAAAGTGAGGGCGCAAATCATGCAACGGAATGCGAATTCAATCGCCAGGATTGGGCGAGCTCGGCGGTGGGCACGGTGGGTGCTTTCCGGGGGTGGGGTTTTCAGCGTCTGGACGGGGCTGGCAGGCTGCGCCGCGCTGGCCGGTGTGGGGGCGGGGGCGGCCGCCGGGTTGCTGGCCGGCGTGTTTCTCGGCCGGGTTCAGGCGACTTTTGCCGCCACGGCCCGGTCGTACCAGTTTTCGGAGCGGGGCGATTCCCGGGTGCGGTTCGGCGGCAACCCGTACAGCAACATCCTCCTGACGAACTTCCAGGGCCGGCTGCCCGGGTTTCACCTGGTGTTCATCAACATCAACACCAAGGGAATGTCCGCCGCGCAGGCCGACGACGCGCCGCTGTACAACACGGACGTGGGCATCGATTTTGACACCGTTCCGCCGACTCTCGTCGGAACGATCACCAGCGAGGACGGTAGCGAAACCTACAGCCTCGCCGAGTTGTACCCCACCGTGGGACCGGTGTCGGTCAGCCTCTCCGGCATAGACTCGGATGGGCGCGTCAGCATACGTTTCACGATCGAAGCGGAGAACGCTGACGGGGATTACCTGGAGTACAGCCTCACCTGGCATGCCCAACTCAGCGCCGCCGGCGTTTCGCTGGACGGGGACGTGGACATCGAGCGCGTGCTCACGACCCAGGCCGGCGAAGAGATCGTCGTGACCGGCACAGGGTCAATGAACACGGTGAAGCAGTAGACGGGTCGCGGAAAGGGCGCCGGCCACGCCGGCACCGGCCGGAATGGTCGACGCCCGTTGTGGCCCAGTGCCCGCCCGCAAATCGCAGGCGGCGGCACACATAGCCGCCGCGCTCGCTGTGCGCTGACGTCCCCCTGCACGCCTTGCCCCGCCCGCTTACTCCGTTTCGCCCTCCTCGGGAAACTGCATGGCGAGGATGGCCTTCAGCGGATCCTTGTCAAACTTCTCTTTGCACGCCGGTGTGCAGAAGTGCATCGTGTAGCCTTCGACCACGATCGTGTTCTCGTCGCTGCCGTCCATGGCCAGGTTGCAGGCCGGACATTTCGTGATCACCTTGTCCTCCGCCCCATCCAGGGCGTCCGCCCGGGCGAGAATCGCGACCACCTCGGCCTTTGCCTCGCCGGTCAGCTCCTCCTTGGCGTCCTTGATGACGTCCGACACCGCTCCGGCCGCGGCGTCCACGGCGTCTCCCGCCTTTTCCACGGTGTCCTCTGCGGTGTCTTTCGCGGCGTCCAGAGCTTCGTCGATCTTGGCGCCCACCGTCTCGCCTTCCGCCGGCTTCGGCGGAGCGGGTTGTTCCTCCTTCTTGCAGCCGGCGCCGGCCAGGAATGCAGCCACCACGAGCACGCTGGCCGCGTGCCACCACGTTCGCATCGCGTTCATAACGACTCCTCCATGAAAGGGTGTTCGTTCGCGCGGCGCCGATACGAGCGGCGCCCGTCCGGTCCGCTTCCCGCGGCTATTCGCGGGCAAGGAGCAGGTAATCCAGGCCGAAAAGGGTATTCGTGGACCTTTCGTTCTTACCTGCGATCTCTACGGTGATCGTGTTTTCACCCGCCTTGAGGACAAACGTGCCCAGAGTTCGCTCCTCGCCGGGCTTCACTCCGTCATTGTACAGGTCGACCGGTTCCCCGGCGGGTTGTTCGTTTATGGAAAGCTGGGCAATTCCATAATCGCCGGCGGTGAGGAACCGGGCGATTACCCTGTACCGACCCGCCTCCTTCACCGGGAAGCCAAGCACCAGCCTGTCACCCGGCTTGTTGTCCGTCCACCACAGGTGCTTTTCCATGCTCAGACCGGTCCATTCCTGCGGCCGGACGTTGCCGGCAGACGCGATGATGCGGAAGTCCTCCGCCTCCAGCGCCCCGGCCACCTTGGGCGGGACATAGGGCGGCATCTCCGGCACCCGCAGGTCGGTGGCCGCCAGCGAGGCTACCCGGTCCTTGGCCCCCGGACGGGCGTACCAGTAGGTCATGGCCGCCACCGTCATCGTGATGTCCTCCGTCCAGTGCCAGATCTCCATGTCAAACCGGAAGCTCTGGGCGAACGGGATGTTGTCGAGGACGTGCCAGCGGTTGACGGCTGTGTGGCCGTAGTTGCCCGGCCCGTCGCAGCGGGGCTGGTTGTGGTAGGCATGGACGAACAGGGCGGGGCTGCACCAGGCATACCCGAAGTAATCCTCAGTCCCCGTACCGAAGTGGCTGGGGAATGTTTCGCCGTCAACGTAAATCTTCTCGTCGCCTTCGCCCCACCACGTTTTGACCTTGTTGGCCACGTACTGGGCGGCCCCGACAAACACGCCCTGCCCGTCGATCTCGACGAAATTCCAGTCACGAAAGGGGCGCGTGGGGATGTCGTGCTCGATGCGCCACTTCGCGTGGAAATACATGGAGCGGTCGTCCCACGCGTAGGGCTCTGCGGCCATGCCGATGGCCACGGAGACGGGTTTGTCGGTGTGATTGGTCAGGGAGACCCTGGCCTCCTTGCGGAAGGGCATTCGCCAGTGAGACCACATCCGCCCGTTCTCGGCGACGCCCATCGGCAGGGATTCGTAGGGTGACCGGCCGGGGGCCGTGCCGAAAAAATCACCCAGCGGGGCGACCACGGTCGGCTGCCCGTCGAACTCCATCGTCAGGAGAACGCCGCGGAGCGCGGCGTCGGGGTCCGGTGCCTGGAGGTCTTCGACGGACAGCACCGCCACGGCGGCGGGGCCGGACAGCGTTGCCACGAGTTCGGTTTTGCCCGGCTCCAGCTTGACCGGTTTGGTCCGGACCGTCACGTCCGGCGCGAGCGCCCTTGGCGTGTTCAGTTTTTTCGCGATGTCCTGGACGAGTGGCTTGAGTTCGTCCGCCTGAACCGGCGTGAAGGACTTCACGTTTGTCCCCGCCGGGTAGGTGCGGTAATTCACGTGATAGTAGAAGTCCTTCTCGTCACTGGTGACCTTGCACCACTTGGCGTAGGGGATCGGGAAGTAGCTGTTCCAGCCGGCGCTGCGGACATGGGCGATCGGTTCGGGGTTGTACGGCACCTTGCCGCTGAGGAAGTCGGCCATGGGGACTTCGATGACCGGTTCCGGGTCCTCGTCCACGTATACGCGGAGGATGCCCTTGGGGTTGGCGGACCAGATGCGCACGATGGCGCCGGGCCCTTCGGCGTCCATCAGGACGTACTCGGTGCGGTCCGGGCGGGTCTCTTCCCGCAGAAAGTGGCCGGCGTCCGCATTGGCAAACCAGTCCTGCTCGGGCGATTTGGACGCCCGGTCATAGCTGGAGAACTGGCGGCACGTGTACCACGGGTCCGGCAGGCGAGTCAGGCGGGGCAGGTCGGCCATCTCATCGAGGAGGGTGCGGAGTGATGTCTCCGAAGCCCCGGCGGAAGCGGCAAGCGCAAGAACGGCCAGGCATGAAGCGACCATCGGCTTCTCCCTTTCGCAGAGACTGTCACCGGGGGCGGGCCCCCGTCGCGGCGTCCGCATATAGGTAAACGGAACGGGGGCCGGATGCAAGCGCCCGCACGGGCCGGAGACGCCGGCGGATCCCGGGTCCGGCAGCGACATGCGAGCGCACGCTGCAACGCCGTCCGCGCCGCGCATCCCGCGAGGAAGGGCATTCCGCGGGGCGAGGCCGCGGTTGATTCCGAAGCTCGGCACGGATACGCTGCGCCACGCGTCCGGCGCCGGAGTCGCGGCCCCAGAGTGCGGCGCGGATTAACGAGCATCACGCTGCCCATGCGGATGCGCACCGTGTCATCAGGGTTCGTCGCGACGATGATCGCCGCGTGTCAGGTGTCTGTGCCCGTCCGTGTCATGGCCCGGGCCGGGCCGAACCGTTTGACGGGCATCGTGCGGATTCATGTTTTGCGTGGCAGGCCTTGTGTCCTGCGCGTCATGGGGCATGATCGTTCGGATCGAGCCCCTTGCGTTGTGCGTCCCGTGACGCGGCAACGGAACCATCCGGACCCGGCGAGGCAGCCATGGCAGAGAAGAAACGATTCGTCATCGGCGTGGACGTCGGCACGGGCAGTGTGCGGGCCGGCGTGTTTGACCTGCAGGGCAGAGGGCACGGCTTCGGTGTCCGGCCCATCACGCTCTGGCGCCCGAAGGCGGACTTCGTCGAGCAGTCGTCCGAGGACATCTGGCGGGCCTGCGCGGCGGCGGTCAAGGCCGCGCTCAAGGCGGCGGGCCCCGCCGGCCGGCGCGTGGCCGGCATTTCCTTCGACGCCACGTGCTCCCTCGTCTGCCTCGATGCCGACGACAAGCCGCTGACCGTCTCGCCCACGGGCCGGCACGAGCAGAACGTCATCGTCTGGATGGACCACCGTGCCATCGCCCAGGCCGAGCGCATCAACGCCACGCAGCACAAGGTGCTTCGGTACGTGGGCGGCGGCGTGTCGCCGGAGATGGAGCCGCCAAAGCTGCTGTGGCTCAAGGAGGACCTGCCCCGGACCTGGAAATCCGCCGCGCGCTTCCTCGACCTGGCCGACTTCATGACGTACCGATCCACGGGCGTCGACGTCCGAAGCCTTTGCACCACGGTCTGCAAGTGGACCTACCAGGGCCACCTGGGTCGGCGCGGCAAGACGGTGCCCAGCGTGGGCAAATGGGATGACTCCTTCTGGGACGAAATCGGCTTGGACGACCTGGTGACGGACGCGCACCGGCGCATCGGCCAGCGCGTTCGGCCCATGGGCGAACCGATCGGCCAGGGCCTGACACCCGCCGCCGCCCGATCGCTCGGGCTGGAGCCGGGCACGCCGGTCGGCGTCGGGATCATCGACGCCCACGCCGGCGGCCTGGGCATGATCGGGGCGACCCTGGACGGTGAGGCCTTCGCCCCGGCGTCGGCGCATCAGCGGCTGGCCCTCATCGGTGGGACCAGCACGTGCCACATGGCCGTCGCGCAGAAGCCGCAGTTCATCCGCGGCATCTGGGGGCCGTATTACTCGGCCATGGTCCCGGGCCTGTGGCTTACGGAGGGCGGCCAGTCGGCAACCGGCGCCTTGATCGACCGCTGCATCCGCTCCAGCGCCCACGCGGCCGCCCTGGACAAGGATGCGAGGAAGACGGGCAAAACCGTCTACGAGCTGCTCAACGCCCGCCTCAAGGCACTGGCCGGCAACCAACCCATGGCGCAATTGACCGCCCGCTTCCACGTGCTGGGCGACCACCACGGAAACCGCTCGCCTCGGGCCAACCCGCACGCCCGGGGCATGATGGCCGGCCTGTCGCTCGACGACACGCTGGACACGCTGGCTATCGAGTACCTGGCCACGATCCAGGCGGTGGCGTACGGGACGCGGCACATCATCGAAGAGATGAACCGGAAAGGGTTTTCCATCCGACACGTGATGGCCTGCGGCGGCGGCACGAAGAACCCGGTTTTCGTGCAGGAGCACGCCGACATCACCGGGTGCCCGCTGATTCTGCCCAGGGAGCCGCAGGCGGTGCTGCTGGGCTCGGCCGTGCTGGCAGCGGTGGCGGCGGGCGCGTACGCGGACTGCGCGGCCGCCATGGCGGCGATGAACCGGGTAGGCGGCGCCGTGCAGCCGTCGGGCGGCGCGGTGGGGGCGTACCACGATCGCAAGTACCACGTGTACAAGCGCATGTATGACGACCAGCAGCGCTACGACGCAATGATGTCGCCGCCCGACTCGTAGGGTCCGCCTCGCGGACCACTTCATGGAAAGCGGAGCCATGCACAGTCCCAGCTCGGCGAGGAACCGATGAAATCGAATCCACGGACGTGGCCGGCGGTGGGATTCTCGATTCTCTTCGGCCTCCACGCAGCCCAGGCGGAGATGACAACGAGAACCGTCATCGAGCTCGGCGGCCCCGGCTGGAGTCTCTGGCTGGACAAGCAGGCCGCGTGGGAGAGCGATCAGCTCTTCCTGCCGCCTGTCGACCTCGCGAAGCTGCCGGTGAATCCGCCCACCGGCGGTTGGGAGGCCCTGGGCACGAACGGCCTGCCCGTCTCCGTGCCCGGCACCGTTGAAGAGTACCTCTGGGACGCCGAGGGCGGCGACTACCGCGGCGTAAGCTGGTGGTGGCGCGAGGTCACGCTGCCGGCCGAGGCCGCAGGCCGACAGGTGCTGCTCCGCGTGGATTCCGTTCGCCTGCGGGCCGAGGTCTTTGTCGACGAAACGCTCGTCGGCTACGACCTGATCGGCAACACGCCGTTCGAGGTGGACCTGACGGGCAAGCTGGCGCCCGGTGTGCCGGCCCGGCTGGCCTTTCGCATCACCGATCCCGGCGGCAACTTCGACTGGATCGACTTCGACGCCCACCGCTGGGGCAAGTACACATTGCCGGCCAGTCACGGGTTCGGCGGCATGACCGGCCACCTGCGCCTGCTCGTACTGGACCCGTTGTACGTGGACGACCTCTTCGTCCGGAACAAGCCGGCGCCGCGTGAGGTGGACGTCGAGGTCACCGTGCGAAACGTCACGGATGAGGTGGTCACTCGCGACGTGATATTCCGGATCGTGGATGCAGCCGATCCGTCCAGCGTTCTGCTGGAAGAGGCGGTGAAGGGCCGGCGCTTTTCGCACGGCCTGCAGACCGTCACCGCCACGTTGTCCGTGCCGACCGCCCGGATTTGGGACCTGGAATCCCCGACGCTGTACGTTTGTCAGGTGTCCCTGGGCGGCCTGGACGCGGACAGCCGGCGTTTCGGGTTCCGCTGGTTCGCGCCGGACGGCATCGGTGAGGACGCGGTGTTTCGTCTGAACGGCCGCCGGATCGTGCTGCGCAGCGCCATTTCGTGGGGTTTCTGGCCGATCAACGGCATCTACCCCACGCCCGAACGGGCCCGCAAGCAGATCGCTGCCGCCAAAACGATCGGCCTGAACATGCTGAACCACCACCGCTGCATCGGGCAGCCGATTCTGTTTGACCTTGCGGACGAGATGGGCCTGCTGCAATACGAGGAGCCCGGCGGCTACACCGCCCGCGGCGGCGATGAGTTCTGCCGCCGCTGGGCCCGCGAGAAGCTGCTGCGCATGGTCCGGCGCGATCGCAGCCACCCCTCCCTGGTCCTCTACAACATGATCAACGAGGAGGACCGGATCCCGCCCGACGACAATCGCAAGCAGGACATGGCCGACGCCCACCGGCTCGATCCCAGCCGGATCATCACCTATACCTCCGGCTGGAACAAGGACGGCGACGACCCGTTCAAGCTTCACATGCGGCCGTACGACGAGAAGCAGTACACGCAGGGTTGGTGGGACTACCACAACGCCTGCGGCCCGGGCGTGTACCGCGACGCCTTCTACGTGAGCCCGACCCACTACACTCGTCACACGGACAACGGGAAGGAGATCGTCTTCTGGGGCGAGGACGGCGCCATCGCCACGCCGCCGCGCCTGGCGCTCATCGCGAAAGAGCTGGAAGGAAAGCCCAACGGCTGGGACGGCGCCGCCCACAGGCAGTGGCATCAGGCGTACGTGGATTACCTGGAGTCCCGCGGATTTTTGGAGCACTTCGGCAGCGTGGACGATTTGACCCGCAGCATGGGCAACATCGCGTTCTATTACCAGGGCCGGATCATCGAGAACGTCCGCGCCGGCAACGTCACGGACGGATACGTGATCAACGGCTGGGAAGCGGAGAAGATCGAGAACCACTCCGGCGTGGTCGACTGCTTCCGCAACCTCAAGGGCGATGCGGAGCTGCTGGCTCGCTACAACGCGCCGTTGTACGTGGCCGTCAAGCTGCGGAGCAAGGTCGGCCACGCGCCGCTCCAAACGGTGGCCGACTTTCACCTGGTCAACGAGGTCGACCTGAAGGGCGCGTTCGAGTTGCACGCGTCGATCGTGGATGCGGATGGCAAGGATCTGTGGTCGAAACGACTGCCCGTCCGGGTTGCCGGCGGAGAACGGTACGGGCAGCTTCTGCTGGGCGGTGTGGACGTGTCCGTCGACTGCGGCCCGGGGCGATACGCCCTGAAGGCCGAACTGCACCTGCCCGGCGCCGAGCCGGGGGCCGCGCCCTTTGCCGTCGGTGACGATGAGGCGTTTGTGGTCGACTGGAAGTCGCAGCGGGTCTCGCCCCGCGGCGCCGTGGTGGAGAACGGAACGCTCGTCCGCGATTTTCTGAAAGACCACCTGGGTGTCGAAATACCGGCGTTCTCGGCCTCGCTGGAGAAGCTCGATTACGTGATCCTCGGCGCATTCGACTTCGAACCGCGCGAGGTTGTGCCCGGCACCGCCCTGGTGCCGACGGAAGGCGAAGGCCGGGGACTCACCGCCGAGTACTTCAAGGGCACCGACTTCCACCGCCGCGTGCTTCTCCGCACCGATCCGAAGGTGGATTTCGATTTCTCAAAAACCCCGCCGGACCCGGCCGTGGCGAGTACGGAATACAGTGCTCGCTGGCAGGGGAAGCTGAGAGCACCCGAATCCGGCGTCTACCGTTTTCACACTCTCAGCGACGACGGCGTGCGCCTGTGGATCGACGGTAAGCGCTTCATCGACAACTGGACCACGCACGGCCCGACGTACGACACGTCGGAGCCGCTGACGCTGGAAGCGGGTACGGCCTACGACATCCGACTGGAGTACTTCCAGGCGCAGGAGGGCGCGATCATCCGGCT
>Ga0334889_1001825_pt1 | contig 26241 bp, 17 predicted proteins | sample GraSluR1_MG_2_FD_207222 | JGI IMG/M metagenome (GOLD analysis project Ga0334889, IMG submission 207222) | Sludge microbial communities from methane-producing bioreactor in Wageningen University, Netherlands - Granular Sludge_8_08-R1 | ecosystem: Engineered > Bioreactor > Anaerobic > Unclassified...
TTTTTCTTTTTAATTTTCCAACCTGTTAATCTATTCAAAACACATGGTGAGAATTTGATAAGAGCAAGTCACATATTAGTAAAAACAAAAAAAGAAGCAGAAAAAATCCTAGAGCGCATAAATAGCGGTGAGCCTTTTGAAGCAATTGCAAGAAGAGAATCATTATGTCCAAGTGGAGAAAACGGAGGAGATTTAGGATTTTTTGATAAAGGTCAAATGGTTAAAGAATTTGAAGATGCATGCTTTAGTGTAAAAACAGGAGAAGTAGTTGGTCCTGTTAAAACTGATTTTGGTTATCACGTTATAAAAATCACAGATAAAAACTAGATTTAATTATATTTTTTAACTTTGAATATAATATATCTATTAAAAAAATAAGTATATTTTATTTATTTTATTATTTTTTACTTATTAAAAATTGTGTCATGATTATTGTGTTTAATCATCATGATTGCATCATGATAGTGTCGTCGTTCTTTACGACAACTTTAAAAACCTTACTTTTGTAATACATGTGCAATGGATGAAACAAAGTTAAAGGCCCTGGGTCTTTCAGATCCAGAAGTAAAGATTTACGTGGCCTTGCTTAAAAGTGGTCCTTTGTCCGCATCACAGTTATCCAAGAAAACAGGCATGTACAGACCGTATGTTTATGACACACTTGAAAATTTGATTGGCAAGGATTTAGTGACCTATACAATTAGGAAGAGCAAAAAAGAGTTTGAGTGTGCGCCTCCCAGCGCACTCAAAAAACTCTTAAAAAAAGAACAGGACCAGTTAAAACAAAAGCAGGGCGTAGTAGATTCTTTAGTGCCAAAATTAGAAAAGATATATAATAAACCTTTTACTGAATTTATAATAGAGAATTTTGAAGGAGAAAATGCACACAAAGATCTAAATGAGTATATATTAAAAATTCAAAAAAAGAAAAACATCACAGAAGTAAAATATTTTGGGCCTGATTTTATTTTTGATAAAAAAATAAAAGCAACAATAAATAAAAAAATAAACCCTCTAAAAACAGGAATTTTGATTTTCAATGATTATACTGCATTCTATGAAAAAGATAAAATTTTCCTTATAAAAAATAAGAATATCTATAATCTTCTTAATGTTATGTTTAATCAGATTTAAGTAAGAAATAAATACCTTTCTTATTAAATACTATTATGTGGGAGAATGAAAAAAGTACTTATTATTGGAGCAGGACCAGCAGGATTATTTGCTGCTTATGAATTATGTACTAATTCAAATTTAGAAATAACTATTTTTGATAAAGGAAAAAGAGTAAAAAACAGAAAATGTCCTAAAAAACAAACCAACTATTGTACTAATTGTAACCCTTGTAATATATTATGTGGTATTGGAGGTGCAGGAACATTTTCAGATGGTAAAATAAATTTTCATTATGAAGTAGGAGGGGATTTATTAAGATTCAAATCCCTTGAAGAAACAGAACAATTATTAGATAAGATAAGAAAGATATTCATTCATTTCGGTGCAAAACCAGAAGATTATTTTGAGCCAGATGGAAATGCAGATATTCTTTCAAGAGAAGCAAAAAAGAACGGAGTTAGATTTTTACCCTTAAAGCAATTACATATAGGTTCAGATAAATTGCCGGATGTTATCGAGAATATGACAAATTTTTTACAAAGCAAAGGAGTTATTTTTAAAACAGAAGAAGAAGTTAAAGATATAGTAGTTGAATTAAATAAGATTAAAGGAGTTAAAACAACTGAGGAAATTATAGGAGATTATGTTATAATTTCACCTGGGAGGTCTGGAACTGATTGGCTTAAAGATATAGCAAAAAAACAAAAACTTAAAATTGAATTTCAATCTGTAGATGTTGGAGTTAGAGTTGAAGTTCCAGACGAAGTTATGGATGAAATCACTAAAATTAATTATGATCCTAAATTTTATATAATGACTCAACGGGATGATTTAGTAAGGACATTTTGTACAAATCCCCATGGTTTTGTTTCATTGGAAAATTATGGTAAATTTGTATGTGTTAATGGGCATGCAATGAAAGACAAAAAATCAAAAAACACTAATTTTGCATTTTTAGTAAGGATTAGTTTAACTGAACCAGTTGAGGATACAATTTCATATGGTGAAAAAATTGCAGAATTAGCTACCCAAATAGGAGGAGGAAAACCAATTGTCCAAAGATTAAAAGATTTAAAAAGAGGCAGAAGGTCAAATTGGGAAAGAATAAATAAAAGTTATGTTAAACCTACTTTGGGTGATGTAACCCCTGGAGATATTTCTATGGCTTTACCTTCTCGTGTAGTTGAAGATATTAAAGAAGGCCTAGAAAAATTATCAAGTGTAATACCGGGTGTTGATTCTGATTCTACTTTACTTTATGCGCCAGAAATAAAATTTTATTCTTTAAAATTATCAGTAGATAAAAATATGGAAACTGAGGTAAAAGATTTATTTGTATGTGGGGATGGGGCTGGAGTTTCAAGGGGGATAAATGGTGCTGCATTTACAGGTTTGATAGCTGCTCAAGAAATAAATAAAAGAGAAAAAGAAATAAAAGGAAAACAGGAAAAACTTTAATTTAAAAGAGTTAAATTAAGTTAATCCTCCTGTTACTTGTGGACTTGAATGATATCTACATAACAACTGATCATCATTACTGTTTAATTTATTGCAAATATTTACATCATGTAATATATGTGAAACTGTTTTAATACAAGTATTTCTTTGGTCAGTTGGGATTATTTGATTACAGACATTTATATTTTTAGTTTCCTCTGCTTTTTTAATCAAACATACCCATTTATCTGTTTCATCCATATCATCACAGTCAATTGATATTATTGTTTTTGATTCTGCTAATTCTTCTTCACAATCTTCAAGACTTTCAAATGTTCTTAAACCATAATACATATACATTCCACAGAATTCTTTATATCTACATTCAGTTGAATCTTCATCAAACCAATATTTCATTTCACATTCTAATATTGGTTCTTCAACTTCTGGTGTTATTTCTTTTTCTGTTTGTGATGCGGTTTTTGCTTTTTCTTCTAAATCTGTTGTCGCATTTTCCAGTGCAGTACAACCTAATAGCATCAAAGAAGCTATTATTAATAGTCCTAATATCATTTTCATACATTTCACCATAACATTAATGAAAAAAAGGTTTTTAATACCTTTTTTCAGAATAAATTGCAAAACGAAACCTTTTAAAACGCATAAACACATAAAATTACACATGGGAGAGAGATCGCAAAAGCCAAAATTTGAAATTGAACCAGAACTAGTTAGGCAAGCCAAGGCATTATTTTTAGAATTTAATAAATGCAGGTCAAAATTTATAGATATTACAAATACAATATCTGATTTACAAGGAAGATCAGATGAAGAGAAAATGAATGCTTTTATAAATATTATAAATAGACATTCTATTTTAGAATATAAAAAAAATTCAAATGCACCTTGTTATGAGGAATATAGAGTTTTTTTTAAAAAATATGTTTATCAAAGTAATGAAGACTTGTTTCTATATGGGAGTAAAATTAATGATTTTAATACTGCAATTGGTTATTTAGGATCAGGATTAAAGTATTTAAACGATTTATTGGATAAATTAAAACAAAACCCAAGAGTATTAATAGAACACCCAGAGATATTCAATATTGAAGAAACAAAAAAACTTGATCAAATAACTAAACAATTGCTTAGTTCTAATTCTTTTGGAAATCCAGTATCTTCTGAAAAAATAGGTTCAACAGAAATTCAAGACGAGAATATATTAAAAAAATATTCCCAATTATTAAATATCTTTAAATATATGTATAAACTTTGTTTAAAATATAATTCAGATGGATTTAAATCTTATGAATGTTTTATAAATAGTTTTTGTACTGAAAAACAATCTTTAATATCAAAAAACATATTCAAATCTATAAAAGATGATGTATTAAATGATACTTTTGAATGGTATAAAACCCAAGAAGCTAGAACGATTGATTCCAAAAAATTAGAGGAGATGATTAGTTTTTTCAATAACAGTATCATTTTATTTGAAAAAAAGATCCAAAAACAAAAAAACGATATGCAAAAACCAGATTCAAAAAATCCAATCAGAATACAACCACAAATCCAGACTCCTGAAAATAAAGTATGGAAAGATTTACTTGCTGCTATAACATATAGAATTCTTCCTAAAATGGGAGAATTTTCAAATTTATCAAATCATGAAGTTAGAGTCGTTTTAATTAATGAATTAGGGGACCCAAAGATTATTAATGAAAATGATATATTATTAATGCTTGAATTAAAGAATGATAATTATAATTGGGACACATTAAAGGATAAAGGCAGTTATTTTAATAGAGAAGATTGTTTATTTTTCAATTCAACTAAACAATTACCAGTAATTTTGATATCTGTTGATAGTTTAATGCATAGAATTACAAATTACAATTCACGTAAAAATAATGCAGATAAAACAAGTAGTGGTTCTTATGAGTGAAATGCATCAAAGTAATAGACCTACTCTTGTATGGTATTCCTGGTTTGCTGAAGATAAAGTTTTTTTTAAAGGAATTAAATCAGTATCACAAAGATACGCAGCTCTTTGGAGAAATTATTCATTTTTCATCAAAAAATCAAATTTACAATATTCAAACCAACAGATACAAACTATATTTTCTAATTTTGTAGATTCATTAGCAATTGAAGCATATGAAGATGAAAAGTATCAATGTTCCTTTAAAGATTTTATCTCTATTTATTGTTTATCTAAAGAAATACAATCTGGAAAAACAAATCCTCCTTGGGATAGTAATCTTTGGATTAAAGATAAGTCTAAAATTAAAGAGTTTCTTATAAATTCTATTAAAAAATTAGAAACAGAAATTAATGAATTTATGAATAATAAACAAAAGTTAGCCGGAAAAGAAATTGATTTTTATTTAACTAAAGATCTTAATCTTAAATATGAAATTAGGTTAGGAGAATTGATGAGAAAAAATAGAATGAATCTTCCCTTACTATCTTCGGATGTAAAAGAAATGAGGTTTATGGAAATTAGATTAAATACTATATTAGAATTGTTTGCAGAAATAATAAAATTAGATGTATTTAATGATACTACTTATTGTAATACTTATGATTCATTTAATGAACGATTTTGTAATAACTCGCGGATTTTTATTGGTCCTTATGATTTTGAATTAATAAAAAATATTTTTAGAACAAGAGAAAACCAAGTAATCTTTGATGAAAAGTCTATTCTATTTAATAAAACAGCCAATGAGAAATATATAGAGTATGTAATTTTTAGATTAGAAAAAATATTATCTGAGTTAAAAAATACAATTGAACCTTTAGAATTTAGTATTGGATCTGATGAGTTGCCTTATTTTGGCGGAGAACCATTAAACGAAAATACTCCTTTAGATACTTCTGAAAAAGAGCTAAAACTAAGAAGGGATACAGATATTAAAACTTCACAAAACGTAGTTGAGACAGTAGAACTTATTGAGGAAATAAAACAGAAATTAATACAAAACAATTGGGGGAACAAGACTATTATTGAAAAAAATAGAATTACAAATAATCTTAGCCTAGGTGCTAATTTTGCAACAGTAGAAGATTTGGAGTTGATATTTTCTATATCTACAACTGCATCTACATTATTAAAACAATTGGATGAATCTAAATTTGTATATATGCTGAGAGGATATAAAGCGTTGATTACAAAAGAGAAGTTTCCAAATTTTAATATTTTTAAAGAAGAGTCTGTATTTTCAATATTATCTAATTTAAAAAGATTTAAATTAAACTTATCAAAACATTATAACAGCAGTATAACAAGCGAGTTGTACGATCGTTAGGTAATCTTTTAAGAAAGTAATTAAAACCTTTATATATGTAAATTTATTAATGAGTATATATAAATTAAAATCTAAAAATTAAGGTAATTTAATATGTTAGATGATAGATATTCGAAAGAAATAGAAGAAAAATGGCAAAAAGAATGGCAAAAATATAATGTTTACAAATTTGATATTTCTAGAGATTGTAAAAAGCCAATATATTCAATAGATACTCCTCCGCCATTCACAAGTGGAAAATTACATATGGGACATGTTTTAAGTTATTCGTATTTTGATTTTATTGCTAGATATAAACGTATGAAAGGATTTAATGTATATTATCCACAAGGGTGGGATTGTCAAGGATTTCCTACAGAAGTTAAAATAGAAAAAAAATATGGAATGCGAGATAGGAAAGAATTTTTGAAACACGCACATGAATGGACAAATGAAATGATTGAAAAAATGAAATTACAGATGATAATGATGGGATATTCTCCAGATTGGAAATATGAATATAAAACAATATCTCCAGAATATCATAAGAAAGTTCAATTGTCTTTATTAAAAATGTATGAAACCGATGAATTATATAATGCAGAACATCCAATTCACTGGTGTACTAGATGTGGATCTGCAATAGCTAAAGCAGAAACAAATGATTTGAATAGAAAAACTGATTTTAATTATTTAAAATTTAAATGTAAAGGAGACATAATAATAGTTGCAACCACAAGACCAGAAATGCTTCATGCATGTGTTGCAGTATTGTTTCATCCAGAAGATAAAAGATATGCTAAGTATACAAATGAAGAAATTGAAACTCCGTTAGGAAAAAAAGTAAAATTAATTCCTGATAAAGAAGTAGATAAAGATTTTGGAACAGGAGTTGTAATGGTTTGTACTTTTGGAGACAAACAAGATATAGTTTGGACATACAGATATAAACTTCCAATTATAGACGCATTTGATAAATACGGAAAATTAATTAATGCGGGAAAATATGATGGATTAAAAACTCAGGATGCAAAAAAAATAATAATTGATGATTTAACTGCAGAAAATAAAATTGAAAAAATTGAACAGATTGATCAAGTAGTAAAAGTTCATGATAGATGTGAACATCCAATTGAATTATTAAGGTCTAAACAATGGTTTATTAAAGTAAAGGATTTTTCAGCTCAAATAAGTGAAGACGCAACAAAAATAAATTGGTTTCCAGAATTTGCTGTTACTTATTTAACAGATTGGGCAAACTTTGTTGAATGGGATTGGGTTATTTCAAGAGAAAGAATTTTAGGAACTCCTATTCCTTTTTGGTATTGTGAAAAATGTGGAGTTTGGGTTCCACCAAAAGAAGACGAGTTGCCGGTTGATCCTAGATTAGAAGATAGAAATTGTCCAAATTGTGGAGAAAAAATGATTGGCGAAAATTCAGTTTGCGATTGCTGGGTGGACTCATCTATTAGTCCATTAATAGTTTCTAAATGGGAAGAAGACAAAGAATTTTTTAAGAAAATTTATCCATGTGATTTAAGACCTCAAGGAGTTGAAATTATTAGAACTTGGGCATATTATACACTACATAGATGCAAACGATTAACTGGTGAAATTGCATTTAAAAATATTTTGTTAAATGGAAATGTTTTAGCACCAGATGGTAAAAAAATGAGTAAAAGTTTAAACAATGAAATCCAACCAGATGAAGTTTTGAAAGAATATTCAGCAGATGCATTAAGACAATGGGCAGCATTGTCTGGTGCAATGGCAAAGGACAGGCCGTTTTCATATAAGGATATAAAATATGGAAAATCATTTTTGACTAAATTATGGAATACAGCAAAGTTTATCGAATTACATATCAAAGATTATGATTATGATGATCAAGATTTTGATAATTTGAGAGTAGTTGATAAATGGATATTAAATAGACTTCACTCTTTAATCATTGATACCACAAATCATTTTGAAAAATATGAATATCATCACGCAATAAAAGGATTACAAGAATTTATGTGGCATGAAGTTTGCGATTATTATTTAGAATATGTCAAATACAGGTTATATGATGAAAATCCTGAAAACGAAAAAAGTAGGAGAGCAGCAAAATACACTTTGTTTAATGTTTTATTAAATATGATTAAAATGTTAAGTCCATTTATACCACATATAACTGAAGAAATGTATCAAATATATTATCCAGATCCAGCTAAATTTATTGTTAACTCTTCTTGGCCAGAACCGTATACTCAATGGAGGAACTTAAAAGCACAAGAAAAAGTTGTTGTTTTAAATGAAATAATATCCCAAATAAGACAATATAGGGCGCAAAAACAAATGTCGATGAAAGATAAAATAGAAAAAATAATAATTTCAACATATGCACCAGAAGAAATAGGAGAGATGGTGGGAGAATTAACAAATACTGGAAATATAAAGGCAATAGAAATAGTACAAGGAGATTTTGATATTCAATTTGAGTAAAAATTTAAGTGCCGCGTAGAAAACCTTTATAAACAGTTGTATGGATAATATTCAATAGCTATTTGGGAAATGTAGTTGTTTCGACAAGACATTCTCCGGCTGTAAAATAAAAAAAGGTGAATAAAATATGGCTAAATTACACTCAAAAAAGAGAGGTAAGTCTGGCTCAAGAAGATTAATAGGTAAAGAATTACCTAGCGATGTTATTAAACCAGATGAGATTGAAAAATTAATTAATACCTTAGCAAAAGAAGGTAACAATGCAACAACAATAGGACTTATTCTAAAAAAAGAGCATAATGTTCCAAGTGTTAGAGCAGTTTGTAATAAGACAGTATCAAAAATTCTTGAAGAAAATAATATTAAAGTTGAATATCCAGACGATATTTTAACCTTGATAAAAAAAGCAGTAGGAATGAGAAAACATTTGAATAGTAACACAAGAGATACACACAATAAAACAAAATTAATACATGTTGAATCAAAAATTAGAAGATTAGCAAGATATTATACAAAGAATGGCAGATTGCCAGCAGATTGGAAATATGATCCAGAAACTGCAGTATTAATTGTAAAGTAAGGTGATATTTATGGCTAAAAAAAGAACAACCAAAAAAACAGTAGATAAATGGAAATCAAAGATTTGGTATAAAGTTGTTGCACCAGAAGAATATGAAAATAAAGAGATTGGAGAGGTTCCCGCTTCAGATCCAAAAATTCTTTTGAATAAAATTATAAAAGTACCTCTGTTTTTAATAGGGGGAAAACCAGGCGCAGCATCAATAAATACTAAACTTAACTTTAGAATAGTAGATATAAAAGGAACAACAGCATTCACCAAACTAATAGGGCACGAAGTTGACCAATCTTTTATAAAAACATTAGCAAGAAGAAGAAGGTCAGTTATAGATCATGTAGTTGATGTTGAAACAAAAGATGGAAATAAGATAAGAATAAAAGGAGTCATAATAACAGCTAATAGAATTACACAAAAACCAAAAACAGCATTAAGGAATATATTTAATGAACATATACATACAGTTGTAAAGGATTTAACCATAAATGAATTAATGCACGCAGTTTTATTTGGTAAATTTGCAGAACAAATTCAACAAAATTTAAAGAAAGTAGTGCCTGTACGTAAAGTTCAGATAAATAAAACAGAAATTAAAAATACAATCATTAGAATTGAAAGAAAATAGGTGAATCTATGTTAGGCGGAGGAATGGACCCAAGACAAATGAAAAGAATGATGCAACAAATGGGGATTAATTCTACAGATATTTCAGCAAAACGAGTTATAATCGAATCTGAAGAATCAAATATAATTCTTGAAAACCCAAGTGTAACAAAGATATCTGCGCAAGGGCAAATTTCCTATCAAATATCTGGAGATGAAAAAGTAGAAGAAAAAATAAGTAAAGAAGATATCCAAATAGTTATGGAGCAAACAAATGTTGATCATGAAAAAGCAGAAAAAGCATTAAAAGAAAAAAATGGAGATATAGCTGAAGCAATTTTATACCTACAAGAAGACAAGTCTAAGGATTAGTTTGCAGGTGAGAACATGAACTTTTTTAGAAATTTTTTTCCTCCCAATAACAACCGAATTCGGAAACAGCCAGTTTTTGATACAAGGAAAGCAACAGAACCCTTAAATGAAAAAATACCAAAAAAAGCAGTCAAGAATTTTAATAAAGGAATTAAAAAATTAAACTTAAATGAATTTGACGACGCAATATTTTATTTTAATTGTGCAATTGAATATGAACCTAATTATGCAGAAGCATATCTCATGAGGGGGATCACACAGCAAAAATTAAGAAAAATTGAAGAATCACTTACAGATTTTAACACAGCAATTAGTTTAGACTCAAAATTACCTGATCCATATTTTTTTAGGGGTAAGATAAAATTTGAAAATAAGGATAATATCGGAGCGCTTGAAGATTTTAATATACTCTTAAATATGGATTTATCAAATAGTTTATTTGTAAAGGTAAATGAAACGTATTATATTAGAGGGAATATAAATTTTGAATTGGCTAAATACGCAGAAGCAATAGAAGATTTTGAAAAAATTTCAAAGGTTAAAAAAGAAGATTCAATTTTTTTATTTAAATTAGGAGTTGCTTATTTTAATATTAAAAAATATGAAAATGCAATTAAATATTTTATTAAAACCGTTGAGATAAATCCAAATGACTTCAGAGTATATGAGTATATGGCAGACACTAAAAAAATTATGGGAGACTTAACAGGAGCAGAAGCAGATTACAGAAAATCAATAGAAGTACGACCTGGCCAAATAGCCACCGACAATTATTCACAAGCAATTTTAAAAGAAGAAATATATTATGATATGGAGGGGGCCATAGAAGAATATACAAAAGCAATAAATGTCTTTCCTAGATTTACAGTTGCTCATTTTAATAGAGGTTTTATTTATAAAAAATTAGGAAAATATGAATTAGCATTAGAAGATTTTACAAAAGCAATAGAATTAGAACCAAATTATTACAGAGCATGGTATTTAAGAGCGAATACTTTTTTTGAATTAAGACAATATGAAAAAGCGATACAAGATTATACACAAGCAATAAATATAAAACCCGATTATTCAGAAGCATATGGAAATAGAGCAGTGGCTTATTTAAATTTAGGGGATAAAGAAAAGGGCACTGAAGATTTAAAAATGATGCAAAAAATAGATCCAGATGTAGGATTAAATATTTCAATAATATGAGTTCTAAACTTAAAAAATTTTTCATCCATATATTCTTTCCATTGGGGGATGGTATTTATTTTTAATAAGTAATACTAGGGGCGCAGGGTGTTTTTTTGTCTTTTTTTAAGTATTTTGTTTTATATTATCAACCACAAGCTTTATAAACATCCTAAGATATAAAATATAACATTATTTAATGCATTTTAAAGCATTAAATTGTGTTTTTGTTGTGTGGAGGCTGATAACATGAGTGGGTGGTTAGTAAAACATAATAACCCAAACGTAAGGGGTTTAGTTCCTAATGAGTTTAATAAAATTAAAGAATTAATTTCTAATTCAATTATTAAAGTAGTTGGCTCTTTTTTAATATTCTCCCTTCCTTTTTTAGCTTGTGAAGTAACAAAAGAGAATCCATTACATCCGATTGATCCAAGGGAACCAGATATTTTATTTACTTCTATTCCAGGTGCGTTATATGTTGGAACTGCAGATTCAGCAAAATTTGTTATTCACCCAAATGCAGCTCAAGTTTATTCAGTTGAGTTTACAGTTAGAGATAGAACCCCTAATTTTTATCAATGTGTTTGTGAATTAGATAATAATATTACAGGAATTGCAAAGTGGAATGTCCAACCAATAGATACTGGTTTAACAGTTTTAAGAATAATCGCAGATACAGATATTGGAACCTTTGAAGAAGAGCGTACAGTTCAATCAACATGGAGTTTAGAAACTGTACAGTTGGGAGTAACTTCTTCTTTGGATACGGTAAGAATTAGAATAACAGACACAGAAAGTTTTTATATTAATTTAAAACCAGACACAAGTGAGATTGGAAAAGCAGAAATTTTAATTATGGATCCTTTAACTGCGGAAGTTTCAAGTTTAAAAATTCAAGAAGGAGAATCAAGGATAATTTATAGAGTTTTCTTAGGAGATGAAACAAAAAGATTTGCATTAAAAATTAATGAAGTAGGTTTAGATTATGTTAATTGGAGTTTAGATGTAATTAATGAGTAAGGTGAGATATTATGAAAGATAAATATGAATTAATAAAATATGTGACAATATTAGGGATTTTCTTTCTGTTATTTATAGCAGGATTAAATATAGCAGAAGTTTATGCAGGGGATTTAATTGGATTAGGAACAAAAGATAAATCTCCTAGTGAAACAAATATAAACCCTGTAATAATTAGATCAAATTCGGGTCCTTCTTCAAGTACTATGGATTATTTATCTATAACGCCTAGGGAGAGACCAGATGAAGCATGTCAAAGAAGAGCCCCAAAAATAACTATAAATTATTTAGTTGAACAAATTGGATTATATAATAGTGCATCAATTGATATTATAGTTCAAAATAGAGATTCAGATTCATGTTTAGCATCAGAATTTAATATCTCAGTAGAATCTAACGAATTAGAAACTCCAAGACCTCAAGTTCATAATTTAATGCCTGGAGAAGCAGTAAGAATAAGAACTCAAATTTCTTCAGGAAATTTAGCAGGAAATTTCATAGTTAATGCATGGGCAAGAAGAACAGATTTACCTTCTGGTCATTTATTATCTAACTTTAAAGTAGTTCCTAATACACCAGCAACAATAATATTAACTCCATTTTATACGGAATTAGAATATGAAGAATCAATAACTTTTGATGTTTTTGGCTATGATGAATATAATAATTATATTTCTTTTGAAGAAGGTGAATTAGAGTGGTCTTCAACAGTAGGTTATATTTATCAAAATGGAACTTTTTATGCAAATGAAACAGGTGAAGGGTATGTATTTGCAAAGTATGGGAATACAACTGGAAATTCAACAATAAGAATTTTAGATGATCCATGTACTCATTTTACACCCACTATTAATTTATATCCAGAAATAATAATTGCATTACCTAATGAACAAATCCAAGTAACTGCAGAAATAACAAATAATGATGATTTAGATTGTGTTCAAGCATTATTTAGGATTACTCCAGAAGTAAATAATTGGGAAATAGGAAATGAATATCAAGATATTTTATTATTATCTGGTGAAACAAAAAATATTACCTTAAATTTAACTTCACCAAAATATGAATGTGAAGAAGTATTAACAGTTATTGTAAACCATTTTGTTGATGAAACATTAAACATATCAGCAGAAAAAACATTAACAACTACAAGAGCATTACCTTTAGTTTTAGAATTAACTCCAAACAATATTTGGATGCCAGCAGGAGTTTCGGTTCAATATGAAGTTTTAATAAAAGATGAATTTGGAAATTATTATCATCCTGAAACTGAAGGAAGGTTAACCTGGGAAACAAATGCAGGAGAAATTAATGATGGATTATTAATTCCGTTTTATACAGGGAATAAATATGTTAAAGCAATTTATGAGTATGAAGAGGTTACTTTAGAAGCAACTTCATATATTGAAGTTAGACACACAAAATTAGATAGGATAGAAATCACACCAACTGATGAAACAATTCAAATAGGGACAACAATTGAGTTCAATGCAATAGGATATGATGAATATAATAATACAATTGAAATAACTCCAGTTTGGAATACAACAGCAGGAGAAATTAATGAATCTGGAACAGTTAATGCAACAGTTTTAGGATTACATGAAGTTACAGCAGAATTTACTTATAGGGCATTAGTTCCAGGTAGGGCAAGACCTTCACCAGGGAGTGGGCCAAGAGATACAACTTTACCCCCAGATGGTTTTCATTTTGAAAATATAACTATACAAGGAAATACTCGATTAAATGTAACAGAAGGACCAGCAGTTAGATTTGAATTATCAACAGAAAGTTTAACATTAATAATTGGACAAGAAGAATTAATACAAGCACAAGGTTATGATGCATTTGATAATTTAGTTTATATTTCAGTAAATTGGGAATCTTTAAATAATTCTATTGCAACAGTTAGTAATACTGAGGGTTCATTTACTACAATTACAGCTATTAATGAGGGAACTGCTCATATTAATGTAAGTTTTGCAGAATATATACAGCAGATAGAAATTAATGTGATAGCATCTCCCCCTGTAATTGAATTATTAAACCCCGAAAATATTCTTATAGATATAACTGAAGATGTAATTTTGAGAATCACAAGTCATACAGATTTAAACTTTGCAACCTTAAGTATTAATGGAGGGTTACCATTTTATATTAATCCAATTGAATTACCAGTTTATATTTTTTCAGGGGATCTGTTAAGTAATGGAAGAAGTGTATTACAAGTTTATGCACAAGATATATATGGAACAAATACATTAGTAAATTTTAATGTATTGAAAACTGAATTACCAATAATAAACTTAATTTCACATGAAGATGGAGATTCAGTTTTTGTAGGAGAAGTTTTAGTTTTTGAAATGAGTGATGAATATTTTAATTTTGTATATCAATGGGATGATGGATCTTATCAAACATTTACTGATGAATATAATATTACAATACCTGAATCAACAGGAATTTATACATTAGTAGTTTATGCAGTAGATACTGAAGGATTAGGAATATCACTAAATGAAACATATGACTTTACTATTCAACAAACCCCAGTAATAACTTTAATTTCACCTGATGAAGGTTCAAGAGTTTTAAACGGAGATTTAATTAATTTTACAATTGAAGATGATGGGCTAATCGTAAATGCATATTATTCATGGAATGATGGATATCATATTTCATTTACTGATTCATATAATATAATAGTTGATTCAATTTTCTTAAACCCAGATGTAAATATATTAACAGTTTATGCAAGAGATAATGAGGGATTAGAAACAGAAGTAGATTATACATTCTTTGGTGAAAACACATTACCAATTGTAACTGTAGATCCAGAAACAGAATCTGTAATAACTGAGGGAGAGGATGTAACTGTATATATGATAGATAATACTGGATTACAGACATTAACTTATGATTGTCCTATTGAAGGATTACAAACAATTGATTTAGAAGGAAATTTAACAGCAGTACACAAGTTAAATTGTACATGGGAAAATGGAGAAAATACATTAGATATTATTGTATATGATATTGATGGAGATAATGTAACAATTGAATATATAATTTATTATGATGTTTTAGGACCAGTAATAACTTTAATTTCACCAATTGAAGGGTCAGTAATAAATGAAGGAGATATTTTAGTATTTAATATAACTGATTTAACTGGAATTGATTATACAAATTATACTTGGGATGAAACAGGAATTGAAAATATATTTATAATTGAATATAATGTAACAGTTCCAGATTTATCATATGGTGAACATAACATAACTATTTACGCAAATGATAGTTTAGGTTATGAAACAATAGCAACATTTACTTTTGAAAGAGTAATAGGAGTAGGAAATATATCTGGAAGAGTTTGGAGTTATACAAGTGGTGCACCATTAGAAGATGCATTTATTCAACTTGAAGGATATCCTGAATTAAATGCAACAACAAATGCAACAGGACATTATGTAATTGAAAATGTTGATCCTGATGTTTATAATGTACAAGCAACAAAAACTGGATATACAACTCAAACAGTTTATGGAATTGGCGTAACAGCAGGTTCAGAAACAAGTGGAATTAATTTTTATTTATCTCAATATGGAGGAATAAGGGGTTTTGCAATTGATTGGTTTGGAAATCCAGTAGAAAATACAAATGTAAGTATTTATGAAGCAGGTTCAACAGAAGTAGTCGAATGGACTTTAACTGATGCAATAGGATATTATGAGATTGATAATTTATCCGAAGGATGGTATGATGTTGAAGCAACAGCAGAGGGATATTTATCTTCAAGAATTACAAACAGACCTGTAATAGCAGGCGAACTAACATTGGTTAATTTATTATTAGATTAAAAAGGTGGGCAAAATGGATATGAAAAATAAAATTAAAAATATATATCAAAACATTCAAATGAAAAATATAGTTTTTCTTTTTTCGTTTATCTTAATGTTAGGAGTATTAAGTGCAGGAAGTATTACAGGGACTGTTTATGATGCAGAAACAGATTTGGAATTAGAGGATGTTCAAATATCAACAACAGGGTTAATGGATACTTGTATGATAAATATTTATATTAATGAGATATTAGATCAAAGTACGGGTTCACTTTCAGTAGGAACATACAATATAATGTTATTAGATGGTTCTACTTTTAGAAGTGTTAATGCGATTGTGATAGGAGCAGCATTAGGAATTTTTCAAATAGAGCATCCAATAGATGGAATTGTTACATATGGTGTCCCTTTAGGTTCTAATGGAACACATATTTTTTCTGACGGGACAGTAATACGAATTGAATTAATTGAGATAAGTATTCAACAAGCTACGGCGAATATACTTTCAGATGCATCTGGTCAATTTGTAATTACAGGGTTATCTGATGATAGTTTTAATTTACAATTTACAAAAACTGGATATAATACTTTTACGTTTGGTCCTATTAGAATTGATAATTCAAATCCAGCAAGAACTGACAGGATAATTCCAGATGGAATTTTATTTATGTATCCAGATGGATCAGTACCAACACAACCAATAGGTTCAATAGCAGGTTATGTATATAATACTGATATTGCACCGATTAACAATGCAAATGTTGAAGTTTATTTTGACGGAAATTTAATACAAACTATTCAAACAGATGCAACAGGATTTTTTAATGCAACAAATTTAGAATTTTCAGGACAATATGTTTTAGGTTTTTCAGCAAATAATTACTTGCCTGAAACAAGAACAATAAATTTGGATTTATCAACAAATCCTAATTTAGAAATACCAGTTCCAATAGAATTAGTATTCATAGGAAACACAGCTTCATTAAGAGGATATATCAAAGATTCAGCAACTGGTAATCCAATACCCAATGCATTAATACAAATACCTTTTTTTGGTTTAGAAGATTTAACAGATAATAATGGATATTATAATATTCAAAATATACCAATTAATTTTCCAATAGCAGTTAATGTTTATGCATTCTCTTATTTTGATGGTGGAATTAATCCAATAACTATTCCAGCAGTAGGAAGAGAACATAATTTTACTTTAACATTTAATCCTTCTTATGTTAAGATAAATGGAACACTAGAAGGATATATTTTTGATAATAATGACAATCCATTAAGATCTGCAAGAATTGTCATAGGAGGGATAACAGAGACTACAGATGAAACTGGTTATTATATAATTAACAATATTCCAGAAGGATATAATCAAAGAACAAGTGCGACAAGATCTGGATATATTGAACAAATAAGATATGTAAATATATTAGGAAATGAAATCACCAGACAAAATTTTACACTTCAGAGAGATGACTCTGATAGTGGTGGAGGAAGTAGTGGATCAAGTTCTTCTAGTGGTAGCCCACCAAGTTCTTCAGCCCAATCCATAACTCCTCCTCACTCTTCTTTTGAAAGAGCGTATATAGATGGATGCCCAATAAAAATAACTAGAGATATCGAAAGATCTGAGGATAAAACAACAGTTACAATAGAATTAATAAATGAATGTAAAGAAGATATTAAAAGAATTGAATTAAGGGAGTATCCCCCAAACGAAGTTTTATCTTCAAAGATAATATATTCGGTAAACCCAAAACAGGTATATCTAAATCCATTAGTTATAATTTGGGAGATAGATGATTTAAAAGCAGAAGAAACAATTTCATTTGTTTATTATATAGATAAACAAATTAAATCAAATGAATTTAAAGCAAAAATATTTTCAATTGATGATGAACAAAGTGACCCAATTCAAAAAGTAGAATTATTAGCTCCAAAATTAGTATTTTTGGGAGATAATATAACTTTAACAGTTAAAAGTGAAAAAGGATTTCCAATATTTAATGCTAAGATAATAGTAATTTCTCCTTTTGGTAAGGAGATTGAATTAATAACAGATGAAGATGGAAAAGCGTATTTTATACCAGAAGTTATAGGAAAGCATGAGTATAAAATAGAAGACTTTGAAATTTTAAATTTAATCACAACACAAGTTAATGAAGTTAATCTTCCAACCGCACAAATATCTCAAGAAATAGAAGAAACAAAAGAAGAAGAGAATTTAGGACTAGCAGCATTATTTGGAGATATAGGTAATTCCTGGCCAATATTTCTAGGATTGGGAATGTTCATATTAATTATATTAACTGTATTATTCTATTTTATGAATAAGTTAAATTCTGAAGAGGAATTTGCTAGCGAAGGAGTTAAACCAGAAGTATTTATAGAGGAAGAACAAAAACCTATTTTTGATGAAATAAATCAGAGACAAATACAAGGAGATGAAAAAACAATATTAGAAGAAATAAAAAGAAGAGAGATTAAACCTAAAAAAAGCATCAAAACACAAAAAAAGAGTATTAAACCGCAAGAAAAACCCAAAACCAACTTAAAAAAAAATAAGAGAAAGTAATTTAAATGGTTTTGATGTTAATTTATATATTCCAGAAGATATAAAATAGAATATAGATATTAAAATAGAGGTGTTATTTATGGGATTAAGACCAGCAAGAACATGTAGGGATGTAAATAAGCCATCATGGACAAGACATTCTAAAAGAAGACCAAGAAAATCGTATATAAAAGCATTACCAAACAATACATTAATCCATTATAATATGGGTAAAGAAAAAATTGAATTTGATGTTGAAATTAGATTAATAACTTTAAAACCAGTTCAGTTAAGAGATAATGCGTTAGAAAGTACAAGATTAACAGTACATAAATATATGCAAAAAGCAGCACCAGAAGATTATAAATTTAGAATTCATGTTTTTCCTCATCAGGTAATAAGAGAAAATAAAATGCTTACTGGTGCAGGAGCAGATAGGATCCAAGGAGGGATGAAAGCTCCTTTTGGTAAACCTATTGATAGAGCGGCAAGATTAAGAAAAGAACAAACTGTGTTTAGTATTAAAACAAGAAAAAAGAATGTCAAACATGTAAAAGCAGCATATAAACGTGCACAAGCGAAATTATCTGGAGATTATAAAATCGAAGTTAAAGAATTGGGCGGATAAAATGGCTGATGATTTTATTAGCACAGATATAGATAAAATAATAAATATTCTTAAAACCAGAGGTAAAGTTTCTTTAAATGATCTAGCAAAAGAATCGAATATTTCTGCCTCTTTATTAGAACGATGGCTACCTATTTTGGAAGAAGAAGGATTAATAGACATATCATACCATTTAACAAGAGTATATATTTCTTGGACTGGTGAAAAAGAAATAATTCAATCTGGAAAAATACCTATTGATCAAACCACATATCCAGTAGATATATCTCCAGAACAATACGAATATCCAGTACATAGAGATATAGAATTACCTGATGATGAATTATCTGTTAAAACAGAGAAAAAAAAAGAAGATAGATTAAGAAAAATGCCTTCTTCTGTTAGTATTAAAAGAAAAGAGTTACCAAGTTCTAAAGAAGAAGAAACAATAGGGCAGTTTGAACTTCCTAAAGATATTAAATCAGAATTTGAAATTAATTCTAGACAAATCACAACAAGGGCTGAAGCACTTAAAAAATTAAATCCAGATATTAATTTGCCTGGAGAAGTTTCTACTATTTCTGTAGATAAAACAAAAAATAAAGAAATACAAATAAAACCATTGATTTTTAATGTTGAAGAACCACGAAAAACTAAATTAGATGCAAGAGCACAAAAAATAAAACAATATATGGAAGATGTAAATAAAGCTAGAGATGAATTAGAGAAATTAAAGGTAGAAAAAAGAAAATTATTTAGAGAAACATATGAACCAATTGAGAAAAAATTTACATCTGAATTAGAAACAATATCAGACAAAATTTCTGAAAAAGAAGAAAGGATTTTACAATTACAACAAAAAGTTTTAATGCTTCCAGGAGTTATAGAAGAAGTAGATAGACAACAGTTAAAATTAAAAGAAATTGAAGAGGAAGCAAGAAAAACATTTGATGACGCATCTATTGCAATTAATGAATCTTTAGGTGATTTATCTGTATTAGAACAACAGGCACTTGAACAAATGAAAATTGCAAGAGAAAATATCAATTTAGGTGTTGATGAATCTGAAGAAATAAATTCTATTTTAACAAAAATAGGAAACTTAGAACTGGAAGTAAGGGAAAAATTAAATTCTGCTAAAAAAAGATTAGAAGAAGAGCAGGTTAGAGTAAATTCTTTAGAAACCTCTTTAGAAAAATTAGAGAATATCAGAACAACAGCAGCACACAAAGTAGAAGATGTAGTTTCTTCTGTTGAAACACAAAAACAAAGAATAATGGATCTTCAAAAAGAAATTACAAAGATTGGTGAAATTCAAAACTGGGTTAGAAAACATAAAGAAGAATATGGACATTTGATTGATGAATTTGGAGAGCAGATAAAAGAGAATGAAGTAGAGTATAATAAATTAAGAGAAGCAATTGAAACTAATTTTGTTAGAAGATATGTTGAAGATTTAGATGAAGTCTCTAAAGGATATGAATTTGAATTGAATAAAGCACAAGAAGCAGAAGAGAATATTGATACAAAAATAGAATTAACAAAACAAAGAATATCAGATTTATTAAGAAAAAGTAGAGAAATTGTAGAAGTATTTGAATCAAGTGAAAAAGAAGCACCAATTGAAATTAATATTGAAACATTACAGAATAATGAGAGTCAATTATTAAAAAAAGTACAGAATAGAGAAGAAGAGAGAGAGCAAATTTTAGAAGTATTAAAAGGAATAAGTTCAAATGAACCAAAATATACTAAATTAGAATTAAAAGAAAAACCAAAAGAGAAAAAACCAAAAATTAAAACATACTCTGAATTTTTATCTGAAAAAAGAAGTGAAGGATTAGACATGAAACAAATAAGTCGCGCATGGAAAAAGTACAAAAAAGAACACGGAATTTAAAAAATAAATTCCATTAATTTTAGTATATTATTTTCTGAATATTTTTAAATTGATAATTTTATTTAAATATTTAATTTATTCATCAAAGATATCATCTTAAAATTTTATGAAGTATCATAAATTATTTAAAAACATCACTTTTGTAACGTAATAGTATGTAAGTTTAAAATTCAAAAGTTCCTATGAATCTTGGTGTCTTGTCTAATTGATATATAAATCCTTTGACGCCTTTTTTGTAAATAAAGGGTTTTTCAGAATAAATAGTTAATATATTGTTTTCAGTTTTTTCAACTTTTGCATTTATTTCGCAGAGCAGGTATGATAAATAAATAACCTGCGGAATTTCTGTTTTAATCAAATCCTGATTAAATTTAATTTCTATTTTATCTTTTTTTAATTCCCATCCATTATTATCTTTTAAAATTATTAATTCATCCCCTTTTATTTTTTCAACATCCACATTTTTTAATGCCAACCCAACTCTGTCACCTGTTTCTGCTTGCTTAACATCAGTATCATGAACTTGTATAGATCTTACTTCTGCAATTGTATTTGAAGGAAATAATTTTATTGTATCATGAACTTTAATCTCGCCGTTTAAAACATTTCCTAAAATAACTGCGCCTATGCCTTTAACAGGAAAAGCCTGGTCAATACTTATCTCAGTTTCTTGTTTAGCATTTTTTTCTTCTTGTGTTAGTTCTTTTACCAGATTTTCTATTTTAGAGATATCTATCTCATTTACTAATTCCCAATTTTTTAAATTTGTTTTTTCAATAAAACTTTGTATATCTTCTTTTGAAAATATGTTAGAAAACAATATTCCTTTTTTATTTGAAGAATGTGCAGCTAAAATTAATTCGCCTAAATGTTTATCTATTTCATCTATATTAATTAGTATTATATTACTAATATTAAGTGCTTTGTAAACTCCTTTTATTTTTTCAGGATACTGAATAGGATCAATAAAGGTGTACCAAACATCTTCAATTTTTTTATGCGTCATTAGTAAATCTGTCTGTGTTCCTTTTTTTCCAAGTTCATTTGCTAATGTATGTGTTTTATCTAATACACAAATTGTTATGTTTTTCATGTTATTCACCTATAAATAAACGTTGATAATAATTTTTTATTCTTTTTCTCTTTTTTTCTTATTATACCTAGCGTCTTCAACTACTGCTAACCAAGAATCTGCTATTTTTGTTAAATAATTTCCAAAAGTTTTGCTTAATGAAATAATCATAGGTCTGTATTTTCTTTTTGTTTCTTTATTTGTTATGCTTTCTCTTTCTACTTTTACTAAACCAGATTTTTTTAATTTTGGTAAAACTCTATTATAAAAAGTTGCTTTTGATAAATTATTTTCTGAAATGAAAGTTCCAGTCATTTCCCCATTCATTTCTACTTTTTTTATTAATTCTTTTAAAAACAAAACAGCAGTTTCATTATATCTATCTTGAACCTCTTTTGGAAATAAAAAATTTATTACTTCTTCCAAGGTCCATAAATTTCTTGTTAAATTTTCATTATCATCTTGAAAATTTCTTAATTCTCTGCTATTATATGCAGGTAAATATAATGCTTTAGAAGAAGGAATTCCTCTTGAAGCTATTGTTTTTTTGTTTTTTTCTGAATTATCCTCATCATTTTCCATATTTAGCTTTCTGAAGTAAGGTTTTTAAATATCTCTTATGTAGTATATTTTAATATTAAGTAAATATGCGGTAGATATTATGAATAGAAATAATTTAAAAAATATGTTTGCAGTATTATGTGCTGCCTTGATTTTGTTTGGATGCATAGAATTACCATCAGATAAAGGATTAACTTTTGGAGCAATTAATATCCCAGAAAGTCCTAGTGATTTAGGCGAAACTTGTAAATTACAAGCAGGTCAAGAAGAGCCATGGGTGATTAGTGATAACCAGGTTTGTACTGGCGGGTATATTGAAATGAATGGGCAAACTATCCGAATTACTGAAACAGGTTCATTAACATTAAATGGCGTTTCAATTGATATGGATGGCGGAGCAATTGAAATTTTTGGTGATTTAAATATTTCCCAAACAAGTATGATATCTGGGGGGTCTTATATTTTTTATGTGCATGATGGTTCAAATGTATTTATAGATAATAGTCAAATATTAAATGCAGGTTCAACACAAACAGGATATTTACCACATCAAGGAATTTATGTTGAAGGTTCATCTACCACATTAGAAATTACCAACAGCATAATAAATTCTGGAAATGCAAATTATGGTTTAATAATAAAAGAAGTTCAAGATATTTATATTTATAACACAGATTTTTCTAATTTTAATGAAGCAGCCATATACACTATTTCTACATCTGGGACTATTCAAAATAATCAAATTACTGGCGGGAAATATGGGATTTTTGCTGTTTATTTTAAGAATTTTGAAAATTATTATGATTTGATAATAACAGAAAATAACATTTATGGTTCAGCAACAGCAATTTATATTGATCCTCCTCAATGTGGAGATGGAAAATGTGATACCTCTATGTGTGAAGGAGATCAGCAATTAGATTGTTCTGTGTTAAATGAAACAGAATGTAATGAAAATGTTAATTTTGGATGTAGGTTAGAAGAAGTAGGGACATGTTCTGTTGGACAATTTAAAACAAAACAAGATTGTGAAAAAAATAATGCAATCTGGACAACTGAAGGAATTGAATGTGCCGGTGGAATGATAGAATGTTCCTATTTTAGTAATGCACAAGAAAGTTGTGAATCTTTTGGATGTATTTTTTATGAAAAAGAAACATCGGACAATTGCCCTGCAGATTGTGCATCTTCTTGTACTTTAGATACTCAAGCATGTCCTTATGAAGGATGTCAATACACAGACGGAAAAGGAAAATGTTTTTCTACAGTAAATTGTGAGATTTGTAATGAAAGAATTTGTAATGATGTAATTGATAATGATGGAGATGGATTAGTAGACTGTGAAGACCCAGATTGTTCAAAAGATCCAGAATGTATATCTGATTGTACAGAATATTTTGAATGCCCAGAAAGCTGTTATCCTTGTTGGACAAATGATAATGGAGCAACATTATTTACAGACCAAAATTGTAATGCAGTTTGTCCTTCTCCAGTTGTATGTGGTGATGGAAGAATAGAGGGCAATGAACAATGTGAACAAAACGTAGATTGTATTAATCTAGGTGAAACTTATATTTGTGAAAATTGTATATGTGTGGAACCACAGCTACAATTACCAACATGTTCTGGAACTCCTGTAGACTTATGTATAGATATTAAAGGTTTAAATGACCCTTCAAAAGAATGTGATGGGCATTATGAAATATCAAATGGATATCATAAATGTGTTTTTAATGGACAAATTGGGTGTATGGTAGGAGAACAATGTACTTATGAACAACCTCAGGAGCCAGTAGAATATGAATGTGTAGGGAACGCAATTTTATGTCAACAAATAAAGGATGAACAACTATGTGAAATGCAAAAAGACTGTTTATGGGATAAAGATAAAAATATATGTTATGGACAAACAATTAATTGTCCACAACTAACTGATGAACAAGCATGCCAAATGCAAAAACACTGTGTATGGCAAGAAGTAGTTATTGAAGAACCACAAGAACCAGAAGAGATTTGTAATGATGGAATAGATAACAATGAAGATGGGTTAACAGATTGTGCAGATTCTTTATGTGGTAATTTTCAAGAATGTCTAGTTTTAAGAGAATCACAAAATTCAATTCCTGGTTTGTTATCTTTAAATATAGAAATATCTTCAAATACAATTTCAAATGCTAACACAGGGATTTCATTTGTGAGATTTCAAGGAGTAAATGCACAAGTAGATATAATTAGTAATACTATTTGTGATGGGGTAGGAAAAGCATTTGAACAAGCACAACAATATAATTTTGAATCAAATATTTGCGATTATGGAGAACTTTATTGTTCTGAAACATGTCCTGTTGAAGAAATAATATGCGGAGATGGAAAATGTGAAGGAGATGAAAATCAAGATAATTGTCCACAGGATTGTGGTGAGCCAGAACAACCAAAAACCTGGGAATTGACAGAGCAATGTATAAATACAATTTATGAAAGTAGTAAATTTAATTTAAATGAGTGTGGAAATGATCAGCAATGTATTCAATTAATTAAAGACAATATGGAAACAGAGATAATAAATTGTAAAGGACAATACGCTACTGAAAATATATATAAACCAGAAAATCAAATAATGTGTGGGGATGGAATTTGTAATTATCCACAAGAAAATTCAAAAGTATGTCCACAAGATTGTAAAGAAAAAGTTACAACTACTGTTGCACTTGTAGATCAAAATGGATTACGAAAATATGAGCAACAAGAAATTAATTATGATACAGCAATTGAAGAAAAATCACAAACTGGTCAAATAACTTTAACTATATCTGAAGAAAACAAAGTTTGTACTCCTAATGAGTTATGTGAAATCGCATTCATTATTGGAAATCAAAGAGAGGTTGCTACACATACTAAATTAAGATTAGAAGTAGATGCAAATGATGCAAATATAATTAATTCGTTAGATATGAAAACATATGGTCTTAATAGTGGAGGAAGTGCTACAAAACAAGACATAAATACAAAAGAAGTTGATTCAACAAATACACTTGGTAAGATTTATTATGATTTTGGAGGAACAGACGCAGTTACTGGTATTTTAGTTCCAGCAAGAAGTTCAATTCTTGTTAATTTTGAAGTATTGCCTAAAAATGGTGTATTTAAATATTCAGTTTATTTAGATTCAGAACAAGGAGACCAAATATATATTGATCCGTGGGTTATTTCACCCCCAATATATGTAAATGAAAATTATATACTTGAAACTGATTTAGATGTTAATGGGACTTTATTTATAATAAATGCGAGTGATGTTACATTAGATTGTGCAGGCCACACAATAACAGGAAATGGAACTGGTTATGGAGTTTATAATGAAGGTTTTGATAATGTAACTGTAGAAAACTGCGTAATTAATAATTTTAACAGGGGCATTTATTTTGCCAATTCAGCGGATTATGGATTAATCCAAAACAATACTGCCACATTAAATAGTTATGGCTTCCGGTTTTACCAGAGTTCTTTTAATACCTTAACAAACAATACAGCCACATTAAATAACTTTGGTTTCTGGATTGTAACCAATTCAAATAACAACAGTTTTAGAAATAATATTGTAAATGAAAACGATGGTAATGG
>Ga0334889_1001826_pt1 | contig 26233 bp, 17 predicted proteins | sample GraSluR1_MG_2_FD_207222 | JGI IMG/M metagenome (GOLD analysis project Ga0334889, IMG submission 207222) | Sludge microbial communities from methane-producing bioreactor in Wageningen University, Netherlands - Granular Sludge_8_08-R1 | ecosystem: Engineered > Bioreactor > Anaerobic > Unclassified...
TATGAAAAGCGGGTGCGATTTTCGCACCCGCTTTTGATTCTGCGGTGGACAAGGCCGCGACCAACAAAATGGATTGTCAAAGCACGGATATGATAAAATCATTCACCGCTAAAAATGCGAAATAAGAGATGGAAAGCGGCTGGGGCGCGATGAACCATTTGATTGAAGTAAACCAGATTACCTATACCCACGACCGGCAAAACGGCGAAACACCGCCAGCGCTGTGCGGTGTTTCGCTTCAAATTGCTGCGGGCGAGATGATAGCGATGATCGGTTCGAATGGCTCGGGCAAGACTACACTGGCGCGGCATTTGAACGGTCTCCTGCTGCCCACAACAGGAACGGTGCGGGTGGCCGGCCTGGATACATCCCTTCCTGATAATCGGCAGACGATTCTTTCAACCGTAGGCATGGTTTTTCAGTTTCCCGAAGACCAGATGGTGGCAACGGTAGTAGAAAATGATGTGGCTTTCGGGGTGGAAAATCTTGGCCTTCGGCCAGCGGAAGTGCGCCAACGCGTGGAAACTGCCCTGCGGGAAGTGGAGATGTGGGCGTGGCGCAGCCGCCCCCCGCATTTGCTGTCTGCGGGGCAGATGCAGCGGGTTGCTCTGGCGGGCATCCTGGCAATGAAACCACGCTGTATTGTGTTTGACGAGGCCACCGCTATGCTGGACCCGGCCGGGCGCCGCACGGTAATGGAGATAATGCACCGCCTGCATCAGGAAGGGCTGACCATCATTTATATTACCCACTACATGGAAGAAGCCGCTCAGGCAGGCCGCGTGATCGTTCTTGACCGGGGACAGGTGGCGCTGGACGGTTCACCGCGGGAGGTGTTCTCAGATGCGGAACGGCTGGTGAAGCTGGGGCTGGATCTGCCGCCAGCGGTCAAAGCGGCGGCTGTGCTGCATGAGGTTTTTCCTGCCCTGCCGCAAGACTTGCTGACGCTGGATGATTTGCTGGCTGCCTTACCCCATGCACCTGCGGGTGTTGTGCCGCCTGTGGCCGTATCTCAAACACGGCCAGTGGAAGAATTTGAAGCATGGATTGAAGTTTCCGGACTCTCTCATACTTATCTGCTGGATACTCCTTTTGCATACCAGGCTTTGCAGGAGGTGGACATGCGGGTCGCGAAAGGCGGCTCGCAGGGGTTGATCGGCGGTACGGGTTCAGGAAAATCAACCTTGATGCAGCATTTGAATTGCCTGTTCAAGCCATTCACCGGACGGGTGCGGGTGGGGCAGTTTGACTTCAACGCACCAGAGGTAACGGTTTATCAGGTCTGCCAGATGGCAGGGCTGGTATTTCAAAATCCGGAAGCCCAGTTTTTTGAACAATATGCCGGGGATGAGATCGCTTATGGGCCGCGCTTGCAAGGCCTGGACAAACCCGTCTTGCGTCAGCGGGTGCAGTGGGCGATGGAGATGGTCGGTCTCGATTTTGAGACGTTCAAGGACAGGCTGACGTTCACGCTGAGCGGCGGCGAAAAACGCAAGGTTGCTCTGGCGTCTATCCTTGCTTTGCAGCCAGAGGTTTTGCTGCTGGATGAGCCTACCGCCGGGCTGGATCCACACTCCCGCAAGGAGTTGATCGCTCATTTGCAGGCCCTGCGCGCACAGGGTATGACGTTTGTGGTTTCCTCCCATCACATGGATGATCTGGCTGTCCTGACCGAGCGGCTGCTGGTGCTGCATCACGGGCGGGTGGAGATGGAAGGCAGCCTGGGCGAAGTTTTTTCCGACGCAGAGGCATTGCAGGCATTGGGGCTGGCCCCGCCGCCTGCCGCACGCATTGCGGAAAAGCTGCGCCAGAATGGCTGGCCGATCCCGGCGGGGGTTGTTGATCTGCAAGAGCTGAAAAATGCCTTGGTGGACATGCCCGGGGGGATGAAATGAGCAACTTCGAATTCATGCAACGCATGACATTCGGCCAGTATTTGCCCACCGGATCAGTCTTGCACCGCCTGGACGCGCGCGCGCGCATTGTTATTTTTACTGCTTTTCTGACGGCAGTTACCGTTGCAAAGGGGCTGCCTGGTCTGGTGTTAAGTCTGCTGCTGGCCGTCATCGGTTTGTTGTTGGCGCGGATCCCGCTGGGGTATGCATTAAAAGGATTGCTGCCGCCATTGCCTTTTTTGGTGATTCTGGCCGTGATACAGGTATTGATGCGCTCCCGGGGTACGGAGGCAGCATTATTTCAATTTTGGCTGCTGCGGGTGACGGCGGGCGGTCTGCTGGAAGGTGTTATCCTGCTGGTGCGGTTTGCCTCCCTGGTGCTGTGGTTGAGTCTGACGTCGTTTACGCTTTCAGTTTCTGAATTGATCCTGGGGTTGAATTTGCTGCTGCGTCCCCTGCGGCGGTTGAGGCTGCCGGTAGATGATCTGGTTTTGATGGTGCAGGTCACCGTGCGCTTTATTCCCTTTCTGACGCAGTCTGCTGAACGGATTGTCAAGGCGCAGGCTTCTCGCGGGGCAGCGTGGGGCCAGGGCAGCGGGGGCGTGCTGCGCCGTGTGCGTCAGGCGCTACCGATGATCGTGCCGCTGTTTCTGAACAGCCTGCGCCGGGCCGAGAATCTGGCTTTGGCGATGGATGCCCGCGGGTATGGGGGTAATGCGGCGCGCACCTCAATGCATGAACTGAATTTTCAGGTTGTGGATTGGCTGGCGGTGGGGGGGAGTTTGCTGCTGGCCGGGTTGATGGTGGTGTGGGGCGTAGTAATTTGATTGTCCAGTGAGAAAAAGCAGGAGATTGTAAAAATAAAAAACCGCACCCTTCAAATATCTGAGGCCGCGGTTTATTATTTTTCGAATGAAGGACAGCTTACAAGTCTGCCCCGTCTTTTTTGCCGATCTTGATCTGCCGCCAGGCGGCGACCACCACCAGGGTGAGGATGGCGGAGGCGGCGGCTTCGGGCAGGCCATTTGCCACGACGATTGCTGGCAGGACAGCCCAGGGAAGGTATCCCATCAGGCCGATCACTCCCAGCACGAGGATGGTATTGGTCAGGCTTCCGGCGATCGCGCCCACGATCAGGGCCGGTACCTGCCAGCGAGAAAGCGCTTTCCAGACCAGGTAAGCAGCCGGACCAATCAATAACCGTGGCAATACAGCTACCAGCGGGTTGGTGAACCACACGTCGGTTGGGCCGGTGGGGGCGATGGCGGCCTGCAGCATGCTGAACAGACCGAAAATGAGGCCAATGGCTGCACCGACAAAGGGGCCTTCCAGGATCGCTCCAATGATGACCGGAATGTGCATCACGGTCAGCGAGGTGCCGCTGAACCAGGGGATGAAGCCCAGCCGGGTCATGCCCAGCACAATCGAAATGGCGCCCATAACACCGGTAATGGCTATTTTTCTCGTTCTTGGTTGAGACATGCAAAACCTCCAGCCCCATTTAAAATTTAACACATTTTATCATGTCAATGATGTGCAGGATGTATTGTAACAAGTTTTGATACTATTCTAGTATATAATCAGAACAGTGTTGCATGATTAGTCATAAGATGATGAAAAAGGTGTCAGAATGCATACAATTTTGTTGATAGAAGATATTCCTGATAATGCCATGCTGGTTCAAAAAATCCTTACATCACAGGGGTATGAGGTTTTGTGGGCAAAAACGGCGGAAAAGGGCCTCGAATTGGCAGGAAAAAACCATCCAGAAATGATCCTGCTTGATTTGGGACTGCCCGACATTGATGGACAAACCCTGGTGGGGTATTTGCGTAACGTGCCCGAACTGGAGAAGGTGCCGATCATTGTGGTCAGCGCCTGGCCGGAAGACACCGCCCGGAATATGGTCACTGCCTATGGCTGTGACGGGTATGTCAGCAAGCCGATCAATGTGCGCTATTTCATTGAAGTGGTCAACGATTATTTTAAAAAAGAAGAGAAATGAGTTTGTTATGCTGCATAAGTTGATCCCGGCCAGCGAATTTACCATTGAAGAATTAACGTATGCTTATAATCAAACCCGGGTTGATTACCTCGTGCCAATGCCGATGAACGCAAAACGACTGGAGGAATATGTTCATCACTATGATGTCGATATGGACCGCTCGGTGGTGGCGATGGTTCGGGATGAAATGCTGGCTTTGGGCATGTTGGGAGTACGTCCGGGACGAGCGTGGATCACCCGCCTGGGAGTGCTGCCGGCGAGCCGGCGCGGGGGGGTGGGGGAGTCGATTATGCGTTACATGCTTGCCAGGGCGGATGAGTCGGGTATTCCGCTGAACATTCTGGAAGTGATCAAGAATAATGCTCCTGCTCACCAGTTATTTTTGAAATGTAATTTTCATGAGACTCGTGAATTGCTGATCCTGCGCCGCCCGCCAGGCAGCCCAAAGGTACTGCCAAAGGGTCAGTGCCGCTGGATGGAACAGGAGGAAGCCTTGCGCTATCTGGCGTTTCATCCGGTGCCGCAGGCGTGGACCAACCACATCGAAACGTATTTAAATTCAGGGGATGTGCTTGGATTATATGTGGAAGTGAATGGCAGCAGCGGGTGGATGATATTCCGATGCCAGAAATTCATTTTGACCCATTTTGTGATGCATACAGAAGCGGGCGACCCGCAGGTAGTGGGGCTGGAATTGCTGCGCTGCCTGCATCAGAAATTCCCGATGAAGGATACGTATGTAGAAAATATCACTGTGGATGATCCGCAGCTGCCGGCGATGTACGCGATGGGCTATATTGAGGCTTTCCGGCGGATTGAGATGTACCGGCATGTAAAGTGATGCTGGCGTGTATGAGTGAACAGGCAGGGACAGGTTAGCAACTTGTCCCTGCCTGTGTAAACGGGATAATCAAGATATGGAACTGGAAAAAATTCAAAAAATCCTTGAAACGGATTGTGCGCTGACGAGGGATAAACCGCTGGTGGTGGGGGTATCTGGCGGGGCGGACAGCCTGTGTCTGCTGGATGTGCTTTATCAGTTGGGGTATCCGTTGATTGTGGCCCATTTTGACCACGGGCTGCGCCCTGAATCGGCGCAGGATGCTGAGCAGGTGCGCCTGGAAGCGCGGGCGCGGGGGCTGGCTTTTGTGACCGACCGGCAGGATGTGACCGCTTTGGCCCGCGCGGAATCTTTTTCGATCGAAGAAGCGGCACGGGTGGCGCGCTATGGTTTCCTGTATCGGCAGGCTCGTCAGTATGGCGCCCAGGGGGTTGCCGTGGCGCATACTGCCGATGACCAGGTGGAGACGGTCTTGATGCACCTGGTGCGCGGGGCGGGGTTGGCCGGGCTGAAGGGGATGACGTACCGCATTGTTCACCCGGAATGGGATGCTGAGATCCCCCTGCTGCGGCCTTTGCTGGGCGTGTGGCGCAGCGAAATTGAGGCCTGGTGCGTGAAACAGGACCTGCGGCCTGTACACGACCCCAGCAATGCGGACACCACTTTTTTCCGCAACCGCCTGCGGCATGAGTTGATCCCCTATCTGGGAGAATACAATCCCCGGATCAAGGAGGTCGTCTGGCGCATGTCGCAGAGCCTGGCCGGTGATTATGAAGTGCTCCAACTGGCGAGTGAGGAAGCCTGGCAGCGGGTGTGTCTGCGTTTGGGGGAGGAGTATGTTGAGCTGGCTGCCGATGTGCTGGCTGCCTATCCGCGCGGGATGCAGCGCAGCCTGATCCGGCGGGCGATTGCCTGCCTGCGGCCGGTGCTGCAGGATGTTGATTTTGATGCGGTGGAACGTGCCGCAGCCTTTGTGGCAGCACCCGCCGATTCAGGTCAGATGGACTTGATTGCTAATTTGATAATGTGGGTCGAAAACAGTCATCTATTCCTGGCGGAGCGGCATGCAAAGGTGATCGATGCCGGTTGGCCGCAGATGCCGTCGGGGGTGGAGATCAGCTTGCCGGTACCTGGAGATTTGAAGTTCGAAGGCTGGCATCTGACGGTGAATTTACTGGAAGATGTTGATGTGGCTCGGCTGGCGGACGCCATGCAGGACAGGTGGCAGACCTGGCTGGATGTGGACTTGCTGACCTTGCCGCTGGTGATGCGCACGCGCCGTCCGGGAGACCGCTTCAGACCCTTGGGGATGGACGGGCATTCGATGAAGCTGTCCGATTTTTGGGTGAACGAAGGGTTGAACCGCCGCGCACGAGACGGCTGGCCGCTGGTGTGCAGCGGGGAGGAGATTGCCTCCGTGCCGGGCTTCCGCCCGGCGCACCCTTTCCGGATTACGGCGGACACACAGCGCATTGTTCACTTGCAGTGGAAGAACGGTAATGAACAGGATGTCTCAATGAAAAACCTCCCCTGAATTTCGCGGGAGGTTAAATTTTTCAATGCGGGGGGATTTACGCACTCTCCATTTTTGCGGCCAGCTTGCGCAGTTTCATGCTGACTTCGCGCCACTGCACCTTGGAGATGCCCAGCTTCTGGCGGATTTTTTCCTGGTCCATGCCGCTGCGCCAATCGTTCAGGGCGGCTGTCCAGCGGCACATATCGAAGGAGAGGTGCTTGTCGAGACCGGCTTTTTCGCCGATTTCTTCCAGTAGATATTCCAGGCGGCGCGGCGACCAGGGAAAAATGGGGCCGTCTGGCTGGTATTGGGCCTGATATTCCTGGTAGACTTCAACCCATTCCTGCGGCAGGTCAATTTTGCGTTCTTTGTAGCGATAATTGGGATTGGCATAACGCACGAACAGGTAGGGCTGTGGGGCGTCCAGTTCGAGGTGGGTGGTTTGGATTGCCAGACATTCCCCTTTTTTGATGTTCGTACTTAACAGCAGGCTGAGCAGGGTGTAGGGGCGGGCATCCGGTTTTTCCTCTTCACGATAGGCCTGGGCAGCTTCCATCACTTTGGCCTGTTCGTCTGGCGAGAGCACAATAGGCAGGGGGCTGATCACAGATTTTTGGACAACTTTCTCGGCCGGATCAACCGCGATGGTGCCATTTTCATGCAGCCAGCGGAAAAAAGACTTGAGTGAGGTGATGCGCCGGGCCAGGCTCTTGGGGCTGCAAGGTACACCGCGGCCATCCTGAAGCCATTTGAGAAAATTGTTCAGATCCCCGGTGGTGATATCGCCCAGGGTTCGGTCGGGCGAGAGGTATTCTGTCAGCAGGTTGAGATCACCGATGAACGCCTTAATCGTATATTGCGAGCGATCCTGATCTTTCAAATAGATTTCCCAAGCCTGGATAGCCGGGAGGAGCGGGGTGCGGGGGGTGATATGCACCGCAGTTTGGGGAGTATTCATTAATATGGCCCTCTACTTCACCTTTCTTTCGTATAGCTTTATAAAGATAGTGTATATGGTTTGACAGAAAATGTCAACTGTGATTTCGAGGTAGTTTTGCGATTTCTGGATGGTTGTGTTTGGGGCAGCCAGCGATGGTGCTTCTTTCCTTAAAGGGGATGATTTGATGGTGGGGAAAACCTCCCGCAGGGTGGTTTAACGACGGGTTTCAGAGACTGCTTGCTGGATGGGCGGGAAGGGGTTGTTGCTTCGAAACCTGCGGGAGGGGAGGTGAAATCATCGTGCGGGAAGCGTTAAGCTGGTTGGGGAAACTCTCCCGCAGGGTGGTTTAACGGCGGGTTTCAGAGGCTGCTTGCTGGATGGGCGGGAAGGGGTTGTTGCTTCGAAACCTGCGGGAGGATGAACGCGATGGGTGGTTTTGACGGGTTCACTGGTGGTCACACGCTACAGATTACGGGGTTAACGCCTGCCAGAGGAGGGCCTGGATGGCTTCTACGTTGGGCAGCAGCACTTGCGCGCCGGTTTCAGGGATGGTGAAGGGCGCTGCTTCCTCGGGGCCAAGGTTATAGGACCGCAGGCGGTTGGGCTGGGTGATTTCTGCGGCCAGCGGCACGAGCGGCAGGATGTCGGATACGCTCATGTCCGTTTCGACCCCGCGGCGGTATTGTTCGTAGAGCGCCGGGGCATTGGCGACGGCGTTGATCGAGAGCATCCCGCGGAAGAGGCCCATCAGTACTTCCTGCGAGCGGCGGGCGCGGTTGTAGTCGCTGGTGGTGTAGCGGGCGCGCACATACCACAGGGCGGTCTCGCCGTCCATATGGTTCATTCCGGCCGGGACGGTGCAGTAGCCGCGGTCTCCCTGGGGGAGGTCGCATTTGTCGGTCATTTCCCGCCCCGCGTTCACGTTAATGCCGCCCAGGCTGTCCACAATTTCAATAAAACTGCCAAAATTGGTGAGGATGTAATGGTCAGGACGCACCCCAAAATTGAAAGAAAAGGTGTCCTGCAGGGTTTCAAAGCCGAAGGCATGTGCCACGTTGATCCGGTTGTCATCATGGCCGGGGATTTTGACATACAGGTCGCGCGGGAAGGAAATGATGCTGGCGGTGCCTTCGGCGGGGTTGAGCGACAGCCAGATGAGTACGTCGGTGCGGTAGCCTGCGCCAGGGCGCTCATCAGACCCAAGCACAAGGATGTTGACTTGCTGGGTGGGCCGGATCAGCCATGGGGTTGGCCAGGGTGTGGCAGACGGCATGGGAGTGCTGGAGGGCGCGAGGGTGGAAGTCGGGATGACCGGAATGGTGCTGGTCGGGGTGAATGGCAGGGGCTGGAAGGGCGTCAGGCTGGGAAGGCGGTTCGGGCCAGTCTCCAGCGTGGGCAGTGCAGGTATCGGCTGGCCTGGGTCAACATAACGAATGGGAAGGCCGCAGGCCAAAAGGACTGCGGCTAAAATTCCCAGAAGGATACGGTTCCTCATTTTGCAGATTGCGTTTCACCTCAGGGTGCGGCAGGCAATACACTGAGCACGAATTGCTTGTCTACCCATAATCCGCCGCGGTCGGTGCTGCGGATAATGATATTGTAGTTATTCTTGATCTCTGCGTTCAGTGACGTATTGGTGACGAGGACATTGCCCTGGATGGAGAAGGGGCCGGTTTCTCCGCCAAATAGCGTATAGGTGTGGGAATCACCGTTATCCACGTCCATGGTCATCAGCACGCCTACCACGGTGCCGGCGGGCTGGCCGGAAGTGACGGATGTGCCGCTGAGAGTCATATTGGTGGGGGCTTCATTGACATCTGTAACGGTGATCCAGAAAGTCTTGGTCAGGCCTAGTCCGCCGCGGTCCGTCGTACGCACCTGGATGGTATACAGGCTTTTGGCTTCGTAGTTCAACGGGCCGGTGGTTACCAGACTGCTGCCGGAGATGGTGAAGGGGCCGCCATCTGCGTTGACCAGGGTCAGGGTGTGGGTATCACCGGGGTCAGCATCAGCGGTGACGAAGCTGCCAATGACGGAACCAGCGGACTGGTTTTCGGCGATTCCATCTCCAGAGAGGGTCAGGTCAATGGGGGCGGTATTTGCGCCGGTTTGCGATGTGCTGGTCGGGTAGGGCGTGAGGGTGACCGGTGGTGACCAGGTAGCGGTTGGGTAGGGTGTCCACGCGGACGGGGTCGTTGGCACAACGGTAGCGCGGTAGGGCACGAAGAGCTGCTGTCCAACCCTGATGGCGTAGGAATTGCCGAGGCAGTTATAGGTTTGCAGGTCTTTCACACTGACCTGGTAGCGGTAGCTTAATGCGGTCAATGTGTCGCCGATTTTGACGGTATAGGTCGTCCAGCCGTAAGGCGGGGTGCTGCACTGGATGGCTGTCGCACTCGGTTTGGGGGTAGGGGTGGTCGTGGCTTTGACTGGCGGGACATACAGGATGGTGCCGGGCAGGAGGGTGTCGCTGACCAGGCAGTTGGCTTCCTTGAGCTGGCTGATGCTGGTTTTGTAGGTTTTTGAGAGGGATTCGAGCGTGTCACCGGCACGGATGGTGTAGCTGTTCCAGTTTTGCGGAGGCTGGCAGCTTTCCGTGGGGGTGACCGTTGGCGAAGCGGCGGGCGCGTCTGTTTGGGTTGAGCGCGGGGTGGTGGTTCCCTTTACGTCAACAATCAGGGTTTTTTCTGAAAGCAGCGCCGCGGGGGAAGTAGCTGTGACTGCCGCCGTCACTTCGGCAGCGGTTGGCGAGTTGATCACGGGAATGATGCCGGTTTCATTTTCGGCAACAGACAGGGAGAGTGCGCCAAAAACGATGATAATGGAAGCCATGGCGGTGAACAAGCCAACCAGAATTTCTCTCAAGTTCTTCATCGGATTACTCAGTAGTCATTTCTTCTATTTCGCCTTCGTCAAGCCGGAAGGGGAATAATACACTGAAAGTAGACGAGCTTCCCATCTCACTTTCTACCCAGATGCGGCCCTGGTGTGCTTCTGTCAGGGTTTTGGCAATGGAAAGCCCGACGCCCTGGTCACCGAGGCCGCTGATTTCGGGATGGTCTTCAAGATAAGTGCGTGAGAATACCCGCGGCAGGTCATCCATGGCAATCCCGCCGCCCGAATCCTTAATCTGGATGAGGAAATGAGGCTGGTCTGCTTCGTCTTCAATGTTGACGTGCAGGCTGATCTCCCCTTCCTGTGGGGTTGCGAGGATGGCATTTTGCATCAGGTAGAAAATGACCTGTTCCATGGAATCTTCGTCGACATGCACGGAGGGGATGTCTTCCGGCAGGTCAAAATGCAGGGCGATATTTTTGTCACGCAGGCCATTGCCAACCCTGGCGATGGTTTTGTCCACGATGGCGTTGAAGTCTACCGCTACAACGGTTGTTTCACGGTCTCCCGAACGGTTGATAATGCCATTAATATCATCGAGAAGCTCGGTCATCCGTTTGGTCGATTGCTTGACGCGCAGCATGAGACGGTGCTGGAGGGCGCCGAGGATGCCGGTTTTCTCGGAAAGCAGCAGGTCAGAATAGCCAACGATAGAAGCGAGCGGCTGGCGCAGTTCCTGACCGAGAGCGATAATCATTTTTTGGTCACTGGAGGTAAGCGGTGCAGGCCCGCTGGCCTGGCTTTCAAACTGTGCGATCCTGGTGTTGGCATTTGCCAGCGAGTTTTTGAGCCGGGCTGATTCTTCCAGTGTGGTGCGGAATTGTTCATCCAGCTCAGGAGATTCGGCTTTTGCGTTTTCCAAATCACGGCGCAGATTTTCATTTTCCAGGCTGAGCTGTTCAAGGGAAGCCCGGGCAATTTCCAGTTCTTCGGACTGTTTCGCTATTTCTGCGCTTTCGGCAGCTTTTTTGTCCTTTTTCGCCAGGCTGGCTGTCTTTTTGTTTTCGGCGTCGAGTTCGGCGAGTTTCTGGCGGGCTTCTGCCAGTTTTCGTTCCAGGTCTGTATGGCTTTCTACCGCTTTTTCCAGGTTAGCCTTGAAGGAACGGGAATCTTCTTTTGCTTGCTCCAGTTCCTGGGTCAACGATGTGATCTTGACCTGGGATTCTTCCACATCTTTTTGCATGGCCGACAGGCTGCTGAGGGTGATAGCCAGTTCTTGCTGCAAGTCGGGGCTTCTTTTGAGCGGTGCTGTTTCCAGTTTTTCGGGGTGGAGCTTTCTTTCCAGAATTTGGGCGATCAACTCACTGAGACCGGCCAGGTAGGTCTGGTCATCGTGGTTCCATTCGCGGTTCGAGTAGGGCGAGAGGAGCATGATACCGCTTGCCTGTAGATTCTTGCTGGTGATCGGGATCATCATCAGGTTGCCGGGCTGGTCAAGGCCGAGCGTGGTTCCCATTTGTTCCAGCGCCGGGTCAATCGCTTCCGGGGTGCTGTTGATGATCAACGCCTCCCCCCTGGTGAGTGCTTCGTGCAGAGCGGGCATTTGTTTTTGTGGCAGGGCAGCCGGGGCAAGTTCCTCTTCCTGGATCAGGTCGTAGCCTGATTCAAGGTTGATCATCCCGTGTGGGGGGGAGGAGACCAGGATGCATAAGTCTGAAACCATGGCCTGGGCAATGGCACGGGCCATGGCGTAGGGGGTGTGGGCGGCGTTTTCTTCTGCGGCCAGCTGCAGCCAGGTGTATGAGGAACGCGGGTCGGCAGTGTAGCGCCGGCGTTCTATATCTGGTGAAAGGGTGGTAACCGGGAGCGGGGTTTCTACTGCCGACATTTTAACCACAGGGGCAGCGGCGGCTTTAACCTCAACGGGTTGTAAATGCTGCACCAGACTGGGCAGCAGGGGATAGGCGCACAACATCGCCAGGCGCAAGGGGGCAGAATAATCGCCGCCGGTTTTGGCCCAAATGAAATGGGTCAGAAATCCGGCCAGATGCAGCAGTAAAAAGCTGGCACCCATGCCCCAGCCTTCCCCGCGCTGGATGACCAATACAAGCAGGCCGCCGAAGACCAGGAAAATGCCGAGTGCATTCCAGCCAGTGTCCAGCAGGGAAGTATTGAATCCGCTGGTCAGGGGTGTTTGGTTCCAGAGCACGAAAGTAATTATCAGGAAAATGACCATCACCAGGGTGAGGATGGCGACAATGGCATCGCCCAGGCGGTTGGGTTTTGGAAAAGCCCACAACCACACCGCCCAGGTCAGGCTGATCATGGTCACGGCGCGGTCAATCGGCGGGAGAACAAGCTGGGGGTTTGCCAGCCCCTGCCAGGTGAAAGCGCTCGCCACAAAAAGAACAAGCTGCCCCAGCAGCAGAACGGCGAGACCTAACATCAGGCGGCGGGATTGTTTCCCTTCGCTTCTTCGCTGCAGCACCATGACAGCCTGAAAAGCCGCCATGATGGCAAATACCAGCACGAGATGATACACAAGATTCTCGGGAGATGATGTCAGGATGGTAAATACGTTATCGAGCAGAGTGTTCATACCCCTCCCTGTTCCAGCCAATGAATATTGAATGTGGGTGATTGTATCAAGAATCGCCGTATTCATTATAGCATGGTGCAAGAAAAATCGTTTTAATCCATTGTACGCATTTCCTGCAAGGTTTGTACCATTTTGGGGTGATTTTAAGGAGAGGATTCGCTAAATGCGGGAAAATAGGCCAGGTTTATTCTTGACAAATCGGAGGATAATACTTATGATTGGATAGATTGGGGAGTAGCATTCCTTGGCAGGAATTAGGTTATCGTCAAGACGGATACAATCCCGCGTGAGAAAATTTCATGTGAGGAAATCCCGGTAACCTTTGCGCGAAACGCGTTTGCGAGACCAACACAACATTTGTGTTGGTTTTTTTGTTAAAATGGTATCAATGGGATCGACAAATTCTAACTGGAAAAGAGGGTCGAATGAACCGATGGTTTGAAAAAACAGTGGAGGATGTCCTCCAGGAAATGGATAGTGACCTTGAGCACGGCCTGACCTCCGAAGAGGCGGCCCGGCGGCAAGAGAAATATGGTCTCAATGAACTGGAGGATCGCGGCACCAAAAGCCCGTGGAAGATCCTCTGGGAGCAGCTCACCGAGACGATGGTGGTGATGTTGATCATTTCAGCTGTGATCACCCTGCTGTTGGGAGAATACAAGGATGCGATTGCGATTTTGGTGATTGTGGTATTGAACTCGATTTTGGGTTTCAGCCAGGAATATCGTGCTGAACAGGCGATGGCGGCCTTGAAGAAAATGGCCGTGCCCACGGTACGGGTGCGCAGGGATGGGCATATTGTTGAACTTCCAGCCCAGCAGCTGGTGCCAGGCGATATCATCACTCTCGAAGCGGGGAATGCTGTCCCGGGGGATGGCAGTCTGGTGGAAAGCGTGAATTTGCGTGTGCAGGAAGCGGTGCTGACCGGTGAGTCCGAACCGGTCGAAAAGGATACGGATGCCATTCACAAAGAGCACCCAGCCCTCGGTGACCAGCATAATCGTATCTTTATGGGCACGGTTGTAACCTATGGCCGCGGCACGGCTGTGATCACCGAAACGGGTATGCAGACTGAACTGGGCAAGATTGCCGAGATGATCCAGTCTGTTGGCAGTGAACAGACCCCTTTGCAGCGCCGTTTGGACCAGCTGGGAAAGACGTTGGCGATGGTTGCCCTGGGGATCGTCGCTGTGGTAATCGTTTTGGGTTTGCTGCGCGGGGAAGACCTGCGTACCATGTTCCTGACGGCGATCAGCATGGCTGTTGCTGCTGTGCCGGAAGGCCTTCCGGCGGTGGTCACGATTGCGCTGGCGGTTGGCGCCCAGCGTATGCTCAAGCGAAACGCCCTGATCCGTAAATTACCAGCGGTCGAAACCCTCGGCTCGGTTACCACGATTTGTTCTGACAAGACCGGCACCCTGACCGAGAATCGAATGACGGTGACGCTGGTGGATGTGGCGGGCAACCGGTTGGATTTGCAGCAAAATCTGAGCGATTACAGCCCTACGGTCAGCAAATCTGCGGCGGTTGCACCGGTGCTTGACGAGAATAATGCCGTGGCGTTGATGCTCGTCGGCGGCAGTCTGTGCAATGACGCGGTTCTGGAAAAGAAGGCGGAGGAGTTTTCAGCCGTAGGCGACCCAACAGAAGGGGCGCTGGTGGTGGCTGCTGCCCAGGCTGGTTTGTGGAAGTCGGAGCTGGAAAACGCGCTGCCGCGCGTAGCCGAGCTGCCATTTGACTCGGATCGCAAACGCATGAGCACATTTCATCAAATATCGGATCAACAGCAATTACCGGATGAACTGCGCGATTTGTTGGCCGCCTCTGTCTTTGAAGAAGATATCCCTTATGTGATGTTTACCAAGGGGGCAGTAGACGGTTTACTGGAAGTTTCAGACAGGGTCTGGTCAGACGGCGAGATGATCAAAATGGATGAGGCCTGGCACAAACGTGTTCAGGATGCCAATGATGATCTGGCGCTGAAAGGAATGCGCGTGCTGGGGGTGGCTTTCCGCCAGTGTTCCGCAGTGGACAGCAAGCAGGTCTCAGAGGAAATGGAGCAGGACCTGGTATTTGTGGGCATGTTTGCGATGATCGACCCGGCCCGTCCTGAAGTGAAAGCAGCGGTGAAAACGGCCAAAGAAGCCGGCGTGCGTCCGATGATGATCACCGGCGACCACCCGTTGACTGCCTTGCATATTGCCAAAGAGCTGGGTATTACGGACAATGACGAAGTCATCACCGGGGCGGAACTGGAAAAGATGGACGCGGAGCAACTGAAAGAGCGGGTGAAAACTGCTTCGGTTTTTGCACGGGTTTCTCCGGAGCACAAATTGAACATCGTCACTGCACTGCAGGAGCTGGGACAAATTGTGGCAATGACCGGGGACGGGGTCAATGATGCGCCGGCGCTTAAGAAGGCGGATATCGGTGTGGCAATGGGTATCACCGGTACAGACGTTTCCAAAGAGGCGGCTGATATGGTCTTGCTGGATGACAATTTTGCCACGATTGTGTCATCAGTTAAGGAAGGCCGCCGCATCTACGAGAATATTCGCAAATTCGTCAAATACACGATGACTTCCAATTTTGGTGAGATCATTGTGATGCTGGTCGGACCGTTTGTCGGGCTGGGCCTGCCGCTGCTGCCGCTGCAAATTTTGTGGGTCAATCTGGTGACCGACGGTCTGCCCGGCCTGGCTTTAACCCAGGAACCCGCTGAACCCAATACGATGAAGCGCCCGCCGCGTGACCCGGAGGAGAACATGTTCAGCCGCGGGATGGGAACGGATGTACTCTGGATTGGTACTTTGATGGGCGTTCTCTCCCTGCTGGTGGGTTTGTGGGCATTCCATTTTGACCATGCATCTGCCTGGCAAACGATGATCTTTACCACTCTGACCCTGGCACAGATGGGCAACGCGCTGGCTTCCCGTTCAGAACACCAGACATTGTGGGAAGCTGGATTATTTACCAATCTCTCTTTGTTGGGGGCAGTACTGCTCACCTTCGGCCTGCAAATGGCGGTGGTTTACCTGCCCTTCCTGCAGAATATTTTCAAAACCCGATCCCTGACCCTGCTGGAAGTGGGGATCAGTTTGGGCGCCAGCGTGCTGGTATTGCTGGTGATCGACGGCGTCAAGCTGCTTAAGCGGGCTTTCAAATCCCGTTAACACACGAACGGCGTTTTAAAAGAACGGTGCGCAAATCCAGCATGATAGTTTTGCGCACCTTTTTTGGGCTTGTAGATGACTGAAATTGCCCGTTTCTTCTGTAAAGGTTGACAAATGCCGAATATCCGTTAAAATACTTGACAGCATTGCCGAAGTGGCGGAACTGGCAGACGCGCTACGTTCAGGGCGTAGTGAGCATTACGCTCGTGAGGGTTCAAATCCCTCCTTCGGCACAAAATCCCCTCGTTTTCGAGGGGATTGCTATTTAATGGCCTTGCTCTTGCAACTATCTTTTTAGCGGTCTCGCATGGTTTTTTACTCATGCAAAGCTGCCAGGAAAAAAGGTATTTTAAAAAAGCCCCATTCGAAAAGGAGATGTTTTGTGAAAGGGTTCCTTTAAGAAAATCGTGAGTGGCTCCGTGATTTCTTGAATTGATTGGGGAGTTAAGGTAAGATAGAAATATGAAGAGACTGATCCTCGAATTTTGGTCAAAATTGAAAATCCGGCTGCAGCGGGATGCGGGTATCAAGGATGCGCGGTTGCTATTAGGGATGGTGATCGGCATGTTTGTGGTGGTGCTGATGACCACGCTGAATGCCCGCATTTCGGAATTGAAACGGATGGAAACCCACCGGGCGGAACTGGCTGCTGAGGTAGCGCAGCTGCTGGAAACGCGGGAGGCCTTGCAAACCCAGGTGGTGTATGCCGGGTCGGATGCCGCAGTGGCCGACTGGGCGCGCGGTGAGGGGCATATGAAGCAGGAAGGTGACCATATTGTTGTTCCTGTGCCCGAGGAAGGCGCAGCGCCGGCAGCGGCGGCAATCCGCGAGCCAACACCACCGCCTCCCACTCCCTGGGAAGTATGGCAGGCTTTGTTTTTTGAGAAATAAACGTAAAGATTGACACAGCGCACACCGTTTGGCGGTGTGCGCTGTCTTGTTTTCGGGGGCGGTTTATTTTTTCAGCAGATGCACAACTTGATCTTCTGTCAATTCGTCCAGCGTGGGGGTGATCAGATCGGCAGCCTGGAGGTTTTCCAGCGGGTTGGAGGTGCCGACGGCGAGGCATTTCATCCCGGCTGCTTTGGCGGAGGCGATACCCGCGGGGGCGTCTTCGATCACCAGACATTGTGCGGCGGACAGGCCGAGCATCTCGGCGGCTTTCAGGAAACCGTCCGGGGCAGGTTTTCCGGGCAGGTGCATGCTGATCGTAGAGAGGAGCGTTTCAAAATAAGGCGTCAACCCCAGCGAGCGGGTCAAGGTTTCGATATTTTCGGCAAAGTTGGTAGAGACGACCACCTGGCGGAGGCCCCATTTTTGGAAGGTGCCCAGCCAATGCCGCACGCCGGGCAGGGGCGGCAAGGCTTCCGCTGCGGCAAGCTGGCGATAGCGGGCGTTCTTTTCCATCACCATTGCCTGGAAGGCATTTTCTTCCATGTGGGGGGCAACCTGACGCATGATGAGATGGTCGTCCATGCCAAACAGGATGGTATAGGTTTCGTGGGGCAGATCGTAACCGTGTTTTTTCAGGGTGGTGATGTGGGCCTGGTAATGCAGTTCGGCCGTGTTGACCAAGGTGCCGTCCATGTCCCACAGGACGGCTTTGACGGGGGTGTTTTTCAATGGATGATCCTCTTTTGTTTGATTGTAGTAACGACTTTAGTCGTTACAGTTTGCGAGTGGAACCACTAAAGTGGTTACTACAAGGATATTTCCCTCCGTATTCCCAGCAGGGTGACATCATCGGAGATTTCCCGCTCCCCGCGAAAGTCCGTCACGACTTTGATGACGGTGTCCAGAATATCGTGGATGGTCTGGCCTTGCAGACTGGCGAGCAAGGTTTCCAGACGCCTTTCGCCAAACATCTCCTCGTCGGGCGAGAAGGCTTCGGTGACGCCGTCGGTGTAGCACAGCAGGCAGTCGCCTTCCTCCAGGGACAGGGTATGGTCTTGCAGTTCGATATCTTCCAACACGGCCAGGGCCATGCCGCCTTTGGGCAGGACTTCCGTTTTTCCGGAGCTGTGGCGGAGGACAAGGGGCTTGTTATGACCGGCGTTGGAGAAGGTCAGGGTTCCGCTTGTCAGATCAAGGATGGCATAGAAAACGGTGATGAACATGCCGTTCTGGGCATCCATCGCCAGCAGGTTATTGACGCGCTGCAAGACCTCTGCCGGTGAGGTTCTGCCATGGGTGACAGCGCGGACCAGGGTGCGGGTAACGGTCATATACAGGGCGGCGGGCATACCTTTGTCGGCCACGTCGGCGATCACCAGCCCCAATCTGTGATCATCTTGACGGATGATGTCGTAAAAATCCCCGCCGACTTCGCGGGCAGTAATCCAGTGCGCGTCGATTTCCCATCCTTCCAGTTCGGGCATGCGGTCTGGCAGGAAGGTTTGCTGAATGGTGCGGGCGGTGCTAAATTCCTGCTCCATGCGTTCGCGCAGCACCATTTCCTGCTGGAAGTGCTCGTTTTGGATGGCGAGGGCAATCTGCTGGGTGATGCCGGTGATCAATTCCATGCGCCGCGGGCGAAAGGCGGCGTCCGAATTCTGTTCGCGGGCCACCAGTACGCCGTAAAATTCATCCTTCATGATGACGGGAAAGCCCAGCAGATAATTGCTGCCGGGCAGCAGAGCCGGGGAGAGGGAGGGTAAGTCGGGCAGACATTCTTTACCCGCCCAGGCGGCAAAATCCACATCTTCCCCCAGCGGGCAGAAGACGATCCGTTTTTCTTCAAACACTTCATCCAGGGTTTTGAAAGTTCCCGGGGCAAAAATGGTCTGCATCAGTTCGTCTTCTTCCTGGCGGGAACCGGTGTGGGCCTGCAATGGGGTGAAATTGCCTGATTCTTCACGGCGATAGATAGCGCAGCCATTAATCCCGACCAGAATGGTCATCAGGTGGACGATCGTATCCAGGATGTCGATCAATTCGTTCTGGTTGGCGACCGCCTGCGAAACTTGCAGTAATACTGCGGTAATGTAGCCTTCCTCCTGACGTGCTTCCAGCAAAAGCTGGTTTTCAAGGGCCAGGGAGGTCTGGCGGGTGATGCCTTGCAGGATGGAAAGGGTTTGCTGGGCGTAGGACAGGCTTGCATCGGCCTGTCCCTGCTTGTGGTGGACGACCAGCAGGGCACCCAGCAGGGAATCGCGCACCTGCAGGGGCAGCAGGATCATGGTTTGATCGTCAGGGGCTTCAATCTCCGCCGGGATACCCAGGTCGTTATGCAGGTCTTCCAGAAAGGTGATCTCGCGCGTGGCGGCAAGCTGGCCCAGAGCCGGGGCGCGATGGCGGTCAAAGACAGGGGAGCTGCCTGGCGGGAGTTGAAGATTGTACTGGTCTTTGAAAATGAAGCTCTGCCGGTTTTCTTCCCACAGGAAGATGGCGCACATCTCGACCCCGACCAGCAGAGGGGTGATGCGCACCGTGGTTGCCAGCAGGTCTTCCAGGCTTTCCACGGCCTGGCTGGCCTCGGCAATTTGCAGGAGGACGGTGGAGATCCACGCCTGATTCTGCGCGTCGCCATACAGCCTGGCGTTGCGGATCGCCATGGCGCCATAGCTGGCGAAGGTGGTGGTCATTGCCTGACTTTCGGTGCCATAGCGGCCGGGCGTGTGATGCACCAGGGTGATGGCGCCCAGGGGCTGGTCGCCGATATACAGAGGGGTGGTGATCGAGGAGTAATTGGCGGGCATCTCCAGGGCTGCGCCGAGGGGATCGTAGTCGTCCTCTTCCTGCCGAATGACAGGTTCGCGGGAGGCGAGCATCTGATCCAGCCAGACGCGGACATCCTCCTGGAGACAATAGTGCTGGAGGCGGGCTGGATCGATTCCCTGTACCGCCGCCAGATTCATGCAGGGGTTGCCTTCGGGATTCAGCCGTGAATCCAGCAGCCAGATGGCCGAAGCGTCGCAGGGCAGGTTGCGGCCCAACTCCGAGAGGATCGTGTCGAGCAGGGTGTTCAGGTCGGCGTTGCTGGAGAGCAAACCGGCCACATCACGGAAGGAATCGCCCACCTGGCGGCGCCAGCGTTCGGAGCGGTACAGGTTAGCGTTGCGTATAGCCGTGGAGATGTTGGCGGCCAGGGCTTCCAGCAGGGGGATCTGCTTTTCATCAAATGCATCAACCTGGGTGCTTTGAATGTCAAGGACGCCCAGCACGGAATCAGCATAGATGAGCGGGATGCACAGTTCGGCCTGCGTGTTGGTGGGGGGGAAGTCTGTGGGCACGAAGAGCGGGTCTTTGCTGGCATCATTAACCAGCCGGATTTTGCCAGTGCGTGCCACCCAGGGGATGATCCCTTTCGGATTTTCGAGGTCATATTCGAGTTCGCGCTCGCGCATGGCCTGGCTGCGCGCCCCGCTGCCAATTTGATAGACCACCCGGCGGCGGGTGTTGTGTACGGTGAAGACATGCACAAAGGGGTAGCCGAAATGGGAGCGGATCATGGTCACAACGGCTTCCAACAGTTTATCCAGTTCAAGGATGGAGGTCAACTTGTGGCTGACTTCAAAGACCATGCGGGTTTGTTCGGCCTGCCATTTCAGATCACTGTACAGGCGGGCATCTTCCACAGCCAGGGCGATGGAGTTAGCCAGGGCGCGCAGCACGGTCATGTCGGTTTCATGGAAGGTGTCGAGACGGTCGCTCTGGATGTCCAGCACGCCGAGTACCTTTCCTTCGACGATCAGGGGCAGGGCGGCTTCCGATACGGTATCCGGCAGGCCGTCCACATGACGGAAGAGGGGTTCGTCGTGTACGTCGCGGGCGATCAGTTCCTGGCCGGTGTTGGCGACGTGACCGACGATGCCCTGGTTGAGATGCAGGGTCTTGACCGTGCGCTGATAGTCTGTTTCACCCGGGTTGGCTTCTGCGCGAAATTCAAGGAGATCCTCTTTTTCGTTGAGGGTGAAAACAGCGACATGGTAATAGTTAAAAGTCTCGCGGATCAGTTCGGTTACCCGGCGGCAGAGTTCGTCAAGGTCGTGTTCATTGGCAATCTGTGTGCTAACGGAACGAACGAGGGCCAGCTGTTCATCACGCCAGCGTTTGATCGTCTCCTGACGGGTGATTTGGAGAATGATGGAAACATAGGCACTCAGGCGATGCAGTTCGTTCATCTCTTCCAGACAGAGGGGCGGGCCTTCCAACCGCTGCACTTCCAGCACGGCCAGCAGCTTCTCCTGGGCGATCAGCGGGATGGTGGTCGCCAGCGGTTTTTCCATCCGGGCGCAGTTGGTGCCGTCCTGATCTCCTTTGTTGCGATAGCAAACCTGCCCGGTCATCATCGCCTGCTGCACGAGGAAGGGGGCGGCATCTTCGGGGATGGTTTCTGTATCGGGTTGGCCCGGCAGGGGGTAATGGGGTTGTGCCAGCCAGATTTTTGCGTTTGCGGTCAGGAGTTTGGATACGTATGTTTCGATGTGATTGGCCTGGATGCTGGCAGTGTTGTTTTTCAACAGGGTTTCGCCAAGCCGCAGCAGGTGCTGCCATTCCGGGTCACTGCCGGGTTGGCGTGTGTCCGGTTCGCAAATGTCGGCTTCGTAGTATTTGATCATGGTGAGGATGTTGCCCTCCCCCTCTTTGTATTTAAAACTGACTTCATCCATCATCTGATGCATGAAGTACAGCCCCAGGCCGTGCGCTTTGCGCTGGTCGAGGGGCACATTCAGGTTGGGCATATCGATTTCAGAGGGGTTGAAGGGCTTGCCTTGATCGGTGAGGGTGATCGTCAAGCTGGTTTCATCGAATTCGCAGCAGCACTCGATGTCGCCCTTGCCTTCGCCGCCATAGCCGTGTTCGATGATGTTCGAGCAGGCTTCGTCCACGGCGGTTTCGATGGCGTAGAGGGCCGTTTCGCCAAAGCCAGCCTGGCGCGCATGCTGGCGCACAAAGTCAGCGATCTTTTCGAGGTTTTCGTAATAGCCGGGGAAGGTTTGGGTTGGCATGGGGGTTCCGTTTGGATGTGGTTATATTTCACGTAAAGCTCACTTCGTGAAGGCGCAAAGAAATAATGTTTCTGTACGGTGGGATTATATCATTCTGAAAAGGTTTTGTATCCGGGTTTGGTTTTGTAACAAGGTAGGGGCGATTTGCAAATCGCCCCTACAAAGATGACGCCCAGAATGGCTTCTTCGAGTCCCGGTGGAGTATTTGGGGTTTGGAGCGCTATTGCAGGTCGGCGATGGTGAAAATATAGGATCGAAGCTTCCTGTTTTTCAGCATCCCATATCCAAACTTCATACATGTTCAAGGTTTTCACAATGGGTGGTTCAGCAGCTTTGATGAATAAGTATTGTTTGCCATCGGGAGTTGGAAAAACCTGGAAAAGACCTTCCCTTCCTACTATCATCTAATACTTGATCCGGGACATTATCTGCGTAATAGTCCATGCGATAGTCGAACCCTGTAATTTTTCCCGTGAAGTCTTTTTCCAAATAGCAAAAGACTATCTTTCCAGGAAAGGCAGCACCAACATAGTATTCCCCTTTGCTTGTCCAACCAAAGTATTCGGCATATTTTTCTTGACCTCCGGGCAATACGATAAAACCATTATCATAGGCACACGTCGTTATTTCGGGTGTTACCGTTGGCGGCACGTTGGTAGCGGTAGGCGTGATGGTCGGCGCAGGTGGGTGCTTGCGGCGTGGTTGTAGGCGGGATGGTCTTACTGGTGGGGACTTCCATGGCGGCGGGGGTACACTCAGTTAGCAAGAGATGGCGAGGAGGAAGGGGATGAGCTTTTTCATCGGGCAGGTTCCTTTGAGACGGTTATCGTTCTGCTGATATTGATTGTACGCCGGGTTGGGTGCTTTTGCATATAGAAATTATATTGTAGGGGCACATGGCGTGCCATAGACATCAAGCTAAGCGGTGGTAATCAACAAGAACGTCAAAACCGTCCCTTGGAAAGGTTGGATTTCTAAGTAGTTTGACTCCAAACCTTGCAAAGTATGCCATGAATCAGTCAGCGAGGCTTCCCTTTCCAAGGGAAGAAAATAACCTTGAAAAGGGTTAACTTGCAGGCCGAAAAGCCAGATAAAACGTGAAATAGGCAGGTAATGATCTTAGCATGCCACCCTTTCCAAGGGGAGAGAGAAAAAAACGAGCTGGTGAAATTTCACCAGCTCGACATTTTCCATTGTCAATTGTACATTCTACATTGGCTTAATGGCCATTGGCTCCGCGGCCAATACCGAAGTATTCAAAGCCTTTTTCCACCATGCTATCAGGGTCCCAGATGTTGCGGCCGTCGATGACGATGGGTTGATTCATGACGCTTTTGATGCGGTCGAAGTCAAGTTGCTTGAATTCGTTCCATTCGGTGGCAACAACGAGGGCGTCTGCGCCTTCGGCGACTTTGTAGGGGGTTTCGCAGAGGGTCACGCGGGGGATCATCTTCCTGGCATTTTCTGCGCCCTGTGGGTCATAGGCCTTGATGATGGCGCCTTCGTTTTCCAGCATGTGGATGATCTCCAGTGCCGGGGCGTCGCGGATGTCATCGGTATTGGGTTTGAAGGACAGGCCGAGGATACCGATGGTTTTTTCGCTCAGGCCGTTGAGGGCGTTGCGCAGTTTGTAGATCACGCGGCGGCGCTGGTTGCGGTTGATCTCCATCACGGCCTGGAGGAGCTGCGGGTGGGTGCCGTGCAGCACGGCCATGTGAGCGAGCGCTTTCACGTCTTTGGGAAAGCAGCTTCCGCCCCAGCCCAGACCAGCGTCAAGGAAGGCCGGACCAATACGCTTGTCGAGGCCCATGCCGCGGGCGACTTCCACCACATCTGCGCCCAGTTCTTCACACATGTTCGCCATTTCATTGATGAAGGAGATCTTGGTGGCGAGGAAGGCATTGGAAGCGTATTTGATCATTTCAGCCGTGCGCAGGTCGGTGATCATCACCGGGCAGCGCAGGGGGGTGTACAGTTCAGCGATTTTCTTGGCGGCGGCGCGGTCTGTGGAACCCAGCACGACCCGGTCGGGGTTCATGCAGTCATTGATCGCCGAGCCTTCGCGCAGGAATTCGGGATTGGAAACGACCTTGAAGTCCAGCGGTTCCCCGCCGGTGGTCTTGCGGCGTTTGTGGATAACTTCGGTGACCCAGTCACCGGTGCCGACTGGCACGGTGGATTTGTTGACCACAATGATGGAATGGTTGACATGGTCGGAGATGGCTTCAGCGGCAGAGCGCACGAATTGCAGGTCTGCTTCGCCTTCGTCACCCGAGGGGGTGCCGACAGCAATGAAGACATATTCGACATCGGTCAAGGCCAGTTTGTAATCGGTGGTGAAGAGCAGCCGTCCGGCAGTGATGTTGGTTTCCACCAGCTGCTCCAGCCCGGGTTCATAGATCGGCATGATGCCATTGTTGATTTTTTCAATGCGGTTTTCGTCAATGTCCAGGCAGGTTACATCGTTTCCCAGGTCGGCAAAGCAGGTGCCTGTGACCAGGCCGACATATCCTGTTCCTACAACGCAAATTTTACTCATTCATCTTCTCCTGATGGCAGGGAGGCTGCCGAGGTTGTGTTTTCAATTGAGCATATTGTAACGTATTTTGGATAGACGAAGGAATAAGGTATGCGTAAATAAGGGGATGGGCAATTCGTTGATCAGGGAGGAGGATTGGCAGATGTTTGAAATCCAGAATATTGAAACTAGCACCTTTTTTTGTGAACCCTGGCCATCTGGCTTGCAGAAAATCAGCCAGTTGGTCAGGGGAATATTGGAACCTTTCTTTGGACCAGATCGTTTGTCGAATATAAACCATTTTTATAAGAGAAAGGAAGGACAGAAAATGATGAAAAGATTGTTTGCTGTGAGTGTTTTGCTGGTTTTGGCAGCGGCAGGCTGGGTGGGTTTCCGCAGTTTTGCGGCAGTGGTTGCTGACAGCGATTCGGACGAGAATCCCCGGCAGGTTGTAGAAGCATTCTATGATGCTTATTTCAACAGTATGGGAGACCGATCTTCCGGTGAATTTCATAATCCACTGGTCGAGAAAACCTATCGTGAACTGCCTCAAATAAGCCCGGCGTTGATGGAGCGGGTGGATGCTGAGCTTGAAGCGTCTGAAAGCATTGCTTACGATCCTTTCCTGTGTGCTCAGGATATTCCGGGGAACATTACGGTAAAGGAAGTGATAATCGATAGCGATTTGGCCGTGGTTGTCGTTGAAACGGATTTTGTCGGTCATCGATTCACTGTAGAGCTCGAGCAAATGGACGCTGTCTGGAAGATCAGAGCAGTACTTTGCGAGTAAGCAAAAAGACAGGTGGCGCAGGGTATTGTCACGGGACGATGCCCTGCGCTCGTTTTGTACGTATAGACTTGTTGGTTCTTCGTCGTGACTGCGGGCAGGAGGAATTATTCATGCGTCCTGTCCAACTGGTTCCTGGAACACTTTGCGATATAATTCATCTCAGCAAATGTAAGACAATCCAAAAATACAAGTCAGTAGATGACAGAAGGAGCCCCTATGACGGCAAAAATCATTGACGGAAAAGCAACATCTGAACGAATTCGTGCGGAAATCAAGGAAGAAGTGAGTGCCATGCTTGCGGCAGGCCGCCAGGCACCCGGCCTGGCGACTGTGCTGGTAGGAGAAAATCCCGCTTCACAGGTATATGTACGCATGAAACAAAAGGCATGTGCTGAAGCCGGGATTGAATCCTTTGGCTGCCAACTGCCTGAAGATGCCTCACAGGAAGAAGTGGAAGCACTGGTCACCAAATTGAATGTTGATCCAAAAGTGGACGGTATTTTGGTGCAGCTTCCGCTGCCGGCCGGTCTGGATGAAGAAAAGGTGTTGAATGCGATCAGTATTGAGAAAGATGTGGATGGTTTCCATCCGTTGAATATTGGCCGATTGGCACAGAAGGGGCGTGAGCCGCTGTTTATTCCCTGTACCCCGCATGGTGTGATCTTTCTGTTAAAAGAGACGTTGCCCACGCTGGAAGGGTTGAATGCCGTGGTTTTAGGGCGTTCCAATATCGTTGGCATGCCGGTGGCCTTGCTGCTGGTGCGGGAAAACGCAACGGTTACGATCTGTCATTCACGCACGAAAGACCTGAAAGAAGTTATCCGTCAGGCGGACGTGCTGGTGGCGGCAGTGGGACGGCCGGAGATGGTGAAGAAAGACTGGGTCAAACCCGGGGCAGTCGTAATTGACGTGGGCATCAACCGCGTGGAAGCGCCTGAACGCAAACGGGGATACAAGTTGGTGGGTGATGTCGCTTTTGATGAAGTAAGCGAGGTGGCGGGTGCGATTACACCTGTGCCAGGCGGGGTGGGGCCGATGACGATTGCCATGTTGCTGCGCAATACGCTGCGTTCTGCCAGGCTGGCGGGAAAATAGTGACAAAAATCATATTGTCTGACAATTGACAAGCAACAAGATTTTTGTTAAACTAGATTTATCTCAAAATGTCTG
>Ga0334889_1001839_pt1 | contig 26110 bp, 17 predicted proteins | sample GraSluR1_MG_2_FD_207222 | JGI IMG/M metagenome (GOLD analysis project Ga0334889, IMG submission 207222) | Sludge microbial communities from methane-producing bioreactor in Wageningen University, Netherlands - Granular Sludge_8_08-R1 | ecosystem: Engineered > Bioreactor > Anaerobic > Unclassified...
TTGAAAAACCTCCGAATTTCTGGTTTATCGTTGTGTTTCTTCTATTTTCTCTATAATACTTCGCTATTCGGTAAGGTTTTTCCTGCTTGCTGATACGACTTTTTTGACTTTTTGCAGTGACATCAAAATTATTCCTTCAACTAACTGCAGGAAAATTAACAGCAGTTGTTGAATCTTATACATGTACATGATACCTCATGCTCCTTTGCTCAGGAGTGGATGTTCTTTTGGTATTTTATTTGAAATGTGGTGGAATTCATGAAGCTTAAGTTTCTCGGGGCGGCCAAAACGGTTACTGGTTCTTGCTTTTTAGTGGAAACTGGCGACTTTCGTTTTGCTGTAGACTGTGGCCTTTTTCAAGGCTCCAAGTCTTTACAGCAACGTAATTATAAGGAATTCCCGGTTGATCCGGCCAGTATCAATTTTATCATATTAACCCATGCTCACATCGATCACAGCGGTTTAATCCCCAAGCTTTGTAAAAATGGCTTTACCGGTCCTATATACTGCAGTCAAATAACTGAACAACTATGCCAGGTTCTCCTTCCCGATTCCGGTTATATACAGGAATCAGAAGTGGAAAGGAAAAACCGCAAGTTCAAAAGATCCGGCCTAAAATTACTTGAGCCTATCTATACAGCCCAGGATGCTCTAAACTGCCTTCCTCAGTTTCGTCCTCTTAATACTGATGAAATTATAAAGATTAATTGCCATATTTCCATAAGGCTTCGTACCGCAGGACATATCCTGGGAGCAAGGATTGTTGAAGTTTGGGTGGAGGAAGAAGGTAAAAAGTCTAAACTGGTCTTTAGCGGTGACCTGGGTAATATTAATCAGCCTCTGGTTAAAGACCCCTCTATAATTGAAAGCGCTGATTATCTTATTATTGAGTCCACCTATGGCAATCGCCTGCACGATGATTCTATGGACCGGGCAGATCAGCTCTTGCAGGTTATTAATGAAACTATGGCTAAAGGTGGCAATCTGATTATACCGGCTTTTGCCGTGGAACGTACCCAGGACTTGATATATGATTTGATAATGCTTGGTTATGAAAAGAAATTGGACCCCAATATGCAGATATATATAGATAGTCCTCTGGCTATCGCCGCAACTGAGATTTTCGTGAAAAACCGGAGTTCTTATAGGGATACCACCCGGGCTTTTATGACTAAAGGAGACCCCTGGCAATATGTTAACCTGAACCTTACCCGCACCCGGGAAGAGTCCATGCGCTTAAATGATAGTGTGAATAAATCCATAATAATATCAGCCAGTGGCATGTGTGAAGCCGGAAGAATCAAACACCATCTCAAGCATAACCTGTGGCGACCGGAATCAACCGTGCTGTTTGTTGGTTACCAGGCAGCCGGAACCCTGGGTAGGCGTATTTTGGATGGGGAAGAAATAGTCACTATTCATGGGGAGAAAGTTGCCGTAAAAGCTGATATAAGGCGAATCGTAGCTTACTCTGCTCATGCTGATAAAGATGGCCTTATCGATTGGCTGATGAGTTTCGTAGTTAAACCGCGGGATATATTTATAGTCCATGGAGAAGAAGAAGCTCAATTGGCACTGGCTGAGGCCATACAACAGAAACTAAATGTGCCTATTTTTATTCCTGATTGGCTGCAGGAATTTGAACTTATAGCCCGGGAAGAAGAGGTTCGGCCCAGTTATGTTCATAGCAGCAAGGAACTGTCGGAGGCGGTTAAGGCAGAACAGATGTACCTGCAGCTTTCCTTAAAACTTAATGAACTGTTTAGAGAAAACTGGACCCGGGGAAATTATGCCAAGATAATTGAAGCCATGCAAAATATCTCCTCAATAGTGGATTAGAACCCTCTGCCTGTTTAATAAGAAAAGCGAGGGGTGAGGGGTGAGGGTTTTTTTATACTTTTTCCCACTTCCGCAGGGACAAGGATCATCTATGGGCGGCGTGGTGGACTGTTTGCAAACAAATCCTTTAAATTAATTTGCTGCCAATCGGAATAATCCAAAGCACGAATCCACAGGGTAAGCTCTTCAGGAACAGCTATTACCTGATATACAGTGCCTTTGTGAAGAGCTCCGCCGTTTTTCACTTCAATATCCATGAGTTTTTTCATAGCATTGATGTCCAGCTTACCGAAGAATTCTTTGGAGTTGGCAAGATTTATAAGATTATTATAACGAGGATCATCTTCTGCCTTAGGTGGATCAGCCACTTTATCTTTCCATTCAGCGGGATAGGGCGGAACAAAGCTATTATAGGCAGCCAAGATACCTTTTTGTTCACCTGTTCTCACACGAGTTCCAAAAGTCGCTCTCTCTACGGATACGCATTCTTTCTTATCGGCAATCTGAATGATATGGGAAAGATCTGCCGGAATTAGCGATAGATATTCCGATGCTTCATCAATTGTACTGCATTGGTTTAGCGTCGTTACCAGCACAGAAACGGTATCTTCACGGTCTTCCATGTATTGAGGATCGGAGGCTGCTCCATTATTAAGTTCAATAAATAGTCCTTGGTCATTCATGCCGGTTTCAAGGTAAACACTGCCAAGAGGATGTATATTGGCAAAGCTATTTCCTGAATCAGGATTGAAAACAACTACTGCCAGATACTTCATGTATTTTTCCAGAGCTTTTCTGTCTATGTCCCAATTCCTGCCTAATACAAGATTACCGTTAGCTGTATACTTGTCCCAGGCAGCTAAAGCACTGCATGCACTGGGAGGCTCTCCTCCCAAAGCCAAACCTGAAAGGCTGGATATACCGGCATTCAGAATTAACACTTCATCCAGGCTTAGCCCTGATGTCTCAGCGATCCCCTCCAATAATTCATTAAGGGGCAAACTGAAAGCGGAGGCTAGAATTTTCGCATTTTTGAGCTGCTCATTATAATCCATTCCTCGCGTTTTAATATCGTTTGATATATCTGTATAAAACTCGCGCAATTCATCTTGAACAAGCCCTCCGTATTGGCGCCCCATCTCTCGCCAAGTGCCATTTAGGGTGAGCACCCAATAAGCACCATTGTCTGTTTTAAATGCCGTGCCGTCTTCAAATTCTTTTGTTTCTGTCAGAAGACTTTTATTTTCGTTTGGGCTGCAACCTGCAAGAAAACTTGTAAAAACAAGCGATAGCAAGAGAATGACAAGCAAAAATGCGCGGACATGATAAAATTTATAACGATTCATAATAGCAGTCTCCTTGTATAATCATTTTTTCCATCAATGAAAGGATAGATCGACACAAATTTTAGGTGCAACATAGCCGCGAAAATGATGGGGTGATAGTTTTCCCGCTCAACCTTGATACATGCCACTAAGTTCTGCATCTGCGCATTGATCTCCTGCCTTTGCAAAACACGTTTTTTAAGAGCCACCCTAGCGGTGTTGACGGTGCCATCAGCGCACGAATTTAAGAGCCACTGGCGCGCGAGGCGGGAGCCACTCCGTGTTTTAGCGAAACAGGACAGTTCGTTCCGTATAATCTAAGCTACCTGAGTTTCTGGGCAGGTTGCGGAGCGTAGTGATATAATGATGATTGTTTATGTATTTGCATGAAACTATGATCCTAGCTGTTTTGACTATGATAATTAAGGTCGTCATTTTTTAGAAGCAGCAGTTGCTGTGGGCAGTGTGGATAACGCGAAGCGTTATCCAATTTCTGTGTGTCAACCCGTAGGGTTGTCCACAGGGCAGCACTGTCCACAGTGGTCGATAATATTTTAGTTTTGTCTGAAATGGGTATCCAGTTTACCACGAAATACGCAGACACCCCCTGCTGGCAGAAGGCAACTCGCTAAAAAGCTAATTAGATAAACGCATGGATCTACTGCCTTTGATAATGATTTTGTAGGCCTGGGCCGATAACCAATCCGTAATAGCTTCGGCAGCAACCGGTATAGGGATCTGATCGAGCCATTCTGCGGGTTCATACTGGGATGCAATAATGGTAGCTTGGTTATTATGTCGACGGTCAATTATCCATAGTAGCAACTCGGTATCTTCCTCAGTAATGGGGAACAAAAGCCATTCATCAATGATAAGGAGACTATACTTCACGAACTGCTTACGCAAACGGTGAAATGCTTCGATCCCTTTGGCTTTTGCTAGTTTCAACTCATCAAGCAAATCCGATAACTGAACATAGCGGGTGGACAAAAAACGCCTGCAGGCAGATTGTCCCAGTGCTTGGGCAAGGTATGATTTCCCAGCCCCGGTTGGGCCTACAATGATAACATTACGGGCATGCGGAATGTAATTACAGGAAGCCAGTTCCAGAATGAGATTGCGATCCAGTTGCCTATCATCCCCATAGCTGATGTCCTCCACACAGGCTGTTGTATTCTGGAATCTGGCTGAATGGATAAGCCTTTGCAGCCGGCTATGCTGACGTTTGCTGAATTCCCAGTCCACCAGAAGACCCAGTCGTTCCTGAAAGTCCATTTCCTGGTAGGAGGGGTCGGTTTCTTGCTGTTGAAGGGCTTCGACCATACCCGTTAGCCTTCATGTGTTTTAGTTTGTTTAATGTTTCCTGACTAAGCATGGTCGTCACCTCCGAAATAACCCACCCCCCGCTGGAACCCGCGTGGGGACGATTTCTGTTCGGTTTTCTTTGGTTGTGGCTGCTCCGGAATATCCATTTTCTTCTCGAGGATATTCTTAAGCTGTTGGTAAGTCGGTGAGGATGTCTGTGACAACCGTAAACTACTAGCCCGTTCGAGCCTTTGGTCACCGTACTTTTCCCGAAGGTTTAGCACACCAAAGCAAGAACGGTAGGCCTGTTGCTCGATAACGGCACGATCTAGAATCGCTTCAATAACCTGCCGGGTGGCATAACCCGTTTTTTCGGCCCAGGAAAGAAAACGGTCGCGGTTCCAGTCGGCAAAGAAAAGTTTGTCCGGCGGCATATGTTCCTTGATGGTAGCGTAATTATCTTTTCCCCACAGCCTTTTGTGTGACGCAATCCGCTAATGGTGATAAAATATTTCTACAGTAGATCGAGTTGTCCGGACATCTACTTCTTCTCCCAAGTGTTCGAAGGGGACCGAGTAGAATTTGCGTTGGAAGGCAATGTGACAATTCGGCTGGACCTTGGCCTTTACCCATTGGGATAGTTCATAAGGGAATTCGGGAAGCGGGAGCATATAATCCTTTTCTTCGGCAAGATAGGAAGACCAACGGCTCTCGCTTTTCCCGGTCAAGGGTGCTTCGTTTACCCGCTCCAGTGCCGTAAGGATATGGTTCTGCAAGTCCGGAAAGGAAAGAATCTGGATATTGCGGAGTCTGGCCAGGATCTTCCGGGAAGAAATAAGGACACTGTTTTCAACCGATGATTTATCCCGAGGCTTGCGAACACGGGCAGGTAGAATAACGGTTCCGTAATAAACGGCCATTTCCTGATACGTTTTGTTCAGATCCGGTTCGTAGAAATTCGGGCGCCTAACACCTGCCTTCAAATTGTCCGGAACCACTGTTTTGGGAACACCGCCAAAATACTGAAAAGCGTGAACGTGCCCGGCAATCCAGGAGGGTAGCTTTTCATCCCGAAAGGGTTCCGCATAAATCAGTTGGCTACAGGGAAGAACCGAAACGAACAAAGATGCTTCGGACATTTTCCCAATCTCTGAGTCAAAAAAGGCAATTTTGGTGCCGGCCCAATCTACTTCCAGCGACAGAGCCGGTTTGTGTTCTAGTCGTATGGTTGCCTTGTGGACTCTGGCAAAACTTGTGGTAATAGCGTCGGAACTGCGTCTCCATGTAGAACCGATCACTGTTGCCCCGGCATTTTTCAACGTATTCTTCCCAGAGCAGTTTTAATGTAACATGTGGTTTGGCTAATTCGGCATGGACATGCTCGTAATCAGGCATTTTAAATGTCACATCCCTGGAGGGGCTGTTAGGTTTCATAAGGCCCTTTGAGAAAGTAGCGTTATCCAGGTGGCTTAGGTCCTCCAAGGTAAGCCATCCTTGAGACTTGGCATGCCGCAGGAGAAGCGAAACGGTGTTTCGGGATACATGATACGTGGTCGCCGCCTGTCGTTGGCTAAGGCCACTGTAGACGGCTCGAACAATGGTTAGGTTGTCGGTCATTTTCATTCCTCCTAAAGATAAATTCTGCTATGCTGCAGTAAGCTCATCTTACAGGAGTTTTATGGTGGTGGCTCCCGCCTCGCGCGTCATGCGGCTCTAATGCTGCGCGCGAATGGCCCTAAAACTCCGCGTGGGTGGCTCTAATTCGCTGTGTTTCCCAGCCTTTCGGCTAGCGTCTATTGAGAATCTTCCCGGATGTAACTACAACGGCATAAACCAAGTGAGCGGCCAGGTACGCAACCCGGCCACTTTTACACAAGTTTATTCAGAAACTAAAAACCGCGTGGCGGCCAAAAAACGGATTTAACCACGCGGCTATTTTACTTATAAATCTTAAGCTCTTCTTAATTATCTTAAAGCTAACCAATTTAGAAGAACAAACATAATGGCTCCAGCCCCATTTTATAGGCATTTGTGTTTCGTCATCTTCTTAAAGTTCTTCTTAAAGTTCTTCTAAAAAGTTTTACTGTGGCTTCTTTAGAAGAACCCAAACAGTGACTATTTAATCATACTGATAACGTGATATTATCACGCGGTACGCGACGTCACGTCACGCGCGTGACAGCGCGTGCAAAATGCTTTAATCACTATTTTAGTTTTACTGTCTTCTCTCGTAGAAACTCGTATTCCTTGATTTTCCTTTCATTACGAGGATTTCCTGGTCACAAAGTTTACGCAGCAAACGATAGGCTTGATCCTTACTTATTTTACACAGTTCAGATGCCTGGGATCTGTTTATCGTTCCGTGTTTATCAACAAATTTTAATATCATTTGTTCTTGCTGAATCGAATCGAAACCGCGCGTACGAACATAACCGTATGGATTTCCAAGCTTTGCATATAGCCCGGCAGACAGATGATAAATGCGGCCACGTCTTTCGCCTTTGGCTTCGATTAAACCTTTCTCGGTTAATTCTTCTAAAACAAAGTGCCCCTGCCTGGTTCCCTTTTGAATAAGCTGACCAGCTTTTTCCGAATCAATCCGACGTTCCATTAGCAGATGGTTTAAAACCAACAACTTATCCAAAGTGAGTGCCTGTCCCGATTTATCCTGTTCAAAAACAAAGGCAGCAAATTGCAGCGAGCCTTTCCCACCATATAAGACTAAACGGACAGCATCCGCATCACTGCGGGAGTAATCAGGAACTGGCCGGCCAAATCTCATTTGCCCATCATAAATGCGATCTACTCCCCGGCCGGTTTGTTCGATTATGCCAATACGCAGCATTATTTCAGCCAAGCGCGGATTACGAGGACGCGGTTCATGGATCAAAATGTTTTCCGGATTAACCCCAAGCGGAAAACCACCTGGATTAGTCAATAACATATGATCGGGCTGCCATTGCAGATAAATTGATCCCTGTCGAGAATAGTCCCTATGAATAAGAGCATTAGTAATCGCTTCGCGGAAACCAATCGGTGAATAGTCGGGCACCGGAAGGCGAAACATCCCCACCATAATTTCCTGTTCATTATTTCGAGCAGCAAACCTCAATTGAATCTCTTCCAGGGTACGCAGCAAAGGATAAGTAAATCTATCATTTACCTTAATATCACCGTGTTCATCTAAAACTTGAAAAAATACCACATGATTAGTAAGTACCGTTTCCAATACCGATTGTCTACCCAAAACCAACAAGCCAGCCAGATTGGGTATTAATTTTCGCCCTTTGCTCTCCACTAATTTCAGAGCTTTGGCTAATTCTTCATTATTTAAAGCAAGTAAAGCCTGTTCTCCATGCAGGCGTGCAATCGTCTGCCTGAGTCGTTCAAATTCAAGCTGATCCAGAGCATCCATACGCAGATCTTCTAATAAGCGAGCTGAAATATCCAAAAGGCCCAGGTCAGACTTGCGTGAAAGCTGTTCCGGTGGATAGAAGGGAACCGTAGCCGGCTTCCCATCACCGCCGATAATCCTGCGTAAGCACTTTCCCGAAGCGGTAGCACAGATTTCAGGATAAGAATCAACTTCAATTGTAATTACAATGCCACCTGGATGGTTTATTACTGAAACCCGGGTATTTATATGCGGCACCGTATTATTAAAAATCGCCGCTTGAACCTTCATGGAATTAGCCGGACCGCCATTACGCGGTTTGGCACCGGTTACCTTCCCGTTATCTTCAACATCTATGAGAATTACTCCTCCGATCGAGTTGGCCATAGCTACAACTTCTTCGAAGAGTACGGAATCATTGAACTTCCCACGATCGGCCTTGAATTCACGCTCCGTTGATTCGCCCATTTCTATGAGGTTCGATAGAGTCTCAATATCAACCATTAACTGCCTCCAGATTTTCACTGATCTAGTTTATCTTAAAAGTCAACGTGAAATATCAAATTTGAACTTTCTTAGATGATTATCTCATAATGCTCTAATCCCAGTATATCAGCCCTTTAGGTAACTTTTTGTTTTTCTAGTTCATCTTAATTTTATCTAAATTCATCTAAGTTTTACCCTTCTTCCGTGGATGTTTTATCCTTACTAGTTCGTTTTGGGGTAAATAATTTCCTTGTGTCAAATAAAGCCAAATCAACGCTTTTCCCGTCATTTTTGAGTAATATTCATTATTATTATTTTATGTTCTCGACAAGTCAGCATGATAAATAATGATTCGTGGTATATCACCAACAAATTTGTTCTCATACCGTGCAGTTTATAAAACTCCCTCACGCTCAAAAACCTTTGTATTCCATATTTCCTCACAAATTAATCGATAAAGTTCCTGGCGTTCATCTAAATCAGCCTTGGTAAATTTCGTAGGGTAAGGTTTAAAGGGCAGACCACTTTGCTTTCTATAAGTTAAAAAATTGGGGTTTTTATTGTAACACTGCGGATTTAAATTCCTGGCCAGCAGGTTTTGTGCAAAATAGGGACCCACTTTATCTTTATATTCTGCATCACCAAAGCTCTGATTAAAACCGCGAGGCAATAGCAAAAGACCCCCTATCCTGTTGCGATAACGAGCAAATTCTTCTTCGGAATTAAACTCATTTTTATACCGCTCATATTTATCAGCCCAAATATGTTCAATCTCAAAAGGTTTATCAATACTTCTAGATACATAGGTTACAAAATTACTGCTTATGCCACTTTTGACTTCGATATGATTTGTTATCCTGGCCAATAAATAATGAACACCGCTTTTATTCTGTTGATGCAGATAAAATGCCTTGATTCCATCAAAAGTCTCTTCCATTGTATCAACCTTCTGTTTTAATAAGGCCGCTAGCTCAGATAAACTTTTTCTGCGTATATCCTTTATCTGATTGAATATAGTATAGAGAATTGAAGAGTAACTCAGTGTCCGGAAATTCACAATACGCCGGGCCACAAAAATATCAATGTAGGATGATACCATTCGGATTTTTCGTTCAACGGTGTCCTGGTCGTCATCTGGCGCTATGCTTGCCATCATCATCTGGTATTGAAGTGTAAAATTGTTCAAAGCATTATAATAGATCGCTTCCTGGCCGGAAGTCAGTGTCGATGAAGCATGTCGCATTAAAAGATAGTAACCGCAATACTGATCAAAATTCTTAAATACAAAATTTTTATAGTCCTGGGCATTATCAAGGCCTATAAGGTAATGATTATCTCGTACCCATTTATGAAATTCGGAGCCGATCTTCTCAAAGTCACGGTTAATAGCATTCTTTTTTCGCTCACGAATGGTATCGGCATATTGTGAACGCAACCAAACTTTAAAGAAATCAACTTGGTCATCCTTGCTGACCCTTAACAAATCCATTTGTCTATCCTTCCAAAGCTCATCAGCCTTCTTCTTATCTTTATCTTGATCCAGGTTCGCAATCAGATACCCTTTTAACATTTCTGCCATGGTAAGTTTTAGACCCCGGTCATTCATAGTTTCAAATGTCATGTAAGCATCTTCATCTGAATAAGTACTAATTTCAACTAATTCAACTTTATCCAACAACCAGTCGATAAAATATGGTAAAGCTTTCTCCCTTAAGGTATCTGGAAATAGTTCGCTGATATCTTCATAACGGTTTACCAGGTTAACAATAGATTCATCTTTACCGGTATAATCATAACTTTGGCCTTGAAATAAAGCTTCAATACAATCCGTCCGTTCTTCTACTTCAAGGTTAAATGACTTACGACCAAATTTCTCGGAGTAAATTAGGTTTCGAAATTCAACCTGCTCTTCCTCCGGTCTTTCCTTTTGTAGATGATAAAGATATATCAGCAACAGGGTCAGGGATGTTAAGCGCTGCTGCCCATCGATAAGGTATGTACGGTTATCCTTATGGCTTATGATTATAGGGCCTAAAAAATATCCCGGAAAACCTTCCACAGCCTGGCGTGGCTGCCCCTCTTCATAATATTGCATAAAACGGTTTTCAAGATCATTTAGCAATATTTCAATATTGGAAATCATCCATTTGTACTCTCGCTGATAATAATCAATACCGTATTTATTGCTTAAGATTTCACGTATGGTTCTACCATAGGCATCAATGCTTTTAGCCATGCTTATCCTCCTAAGCTAAATTTTCAGTTCTGCAGTACCAAATTATTAAACCTCAATACCATATAAACGGTAAACCATTTTATCTAATTCGCTTTGTATTTCATCAAGCTTTTGGTTGGATAAACTTTCGCTTATCTGCCCCGAGAATTGTTTTTTCTTAATTTCATAGGCACGGTCAAATAGAGTTTCAAATTCAGTCAACTGTTTTGAGGAGGGGATTATAACCGGTAGTTGCCTAGCATCATTAATCTGAAAATGGGAGGTATTATTCAGAAAATTATCCACAAACTCGCTAATCAGTTTTGAGTTTATAAGACAAACGATAAACCAATCTGGAGTTAAACTGAGTTGCGAAAACAGACTCATGCTTAAGACATCGTGCACCCCATTGCCTTTGATTCTACATTTTAAGTAAGTTGAATTTACATCCGTCCAACAAAAGCCTTCTTTAAAATAGAATTTATATCCTTGCCATCTAGCTCTAGTACTAGTAGATAAAACTTTTACACTCTCTCGGGACCAATCAATATAAAATGGTGTTTCTAGATACCAGCGATTACCTTCTTTATCACCTTTATCATAAGGAACATAATGAGGTTTATTTTTATCAATACCTCTAAGTTTATCTTTATTATTAAGCTTTTCGATATTAGCTATTTCCTTTGGATAAATTATTTTATATAAATAACCTTGTCCAAATATATCACGTCCATATTTATCCTTGAGCTTATCGAACAATGTACGGATTTCCGTTTCATTCATCGAATTTAAAAATTCTCTAGCATCGCTAATTGATTTAATATTTTTTAAATTAGCTATGTTTTTTTTCTTAATGGCATCAAACAATTTAGCTGGACGGGTTTGGTAGGTTCTAGTCGCTATAGAAGAGCCAGCTAACACTCCAACAAATCTTCCATTATCCGCAGTAGCTAAACCTTGTCCTCCCTCAGTAATTAATCCCAGCAATGTCAAATCACCAGGTTGCAAGGATTTACGATAATTCTCAAGTTGTTCTTCATTGTCTGTGATCTTTTTACTGGAAGAAATCTTATCCCACCATTTATCATGCAATTGTTTAATATCGGAATTATATTTTTTATAAATCTGTATATTTAAAGGTGTCGGTACAAAAAAGACCCGGTTAACTGCATTTTTAAAAGTGTCTTTATTAATGGGATATATTTGCGGTTGCTCGAAATCATCAATTGCATCTTTGAATATTAACTCATAGTCAATGTTATTACAGTCTTCTTTACGCATTATTATAATGGCTGGACTTACCATGGCATTTTTAAAAACGTTTTCGGTTTTAATTATTTCTAATATTCGATTACTCTGGAATAGTCGACGCAGGTTGAGTTTGGTCTGAATTGTCAGATAAGTATTAGAACTTATATAAGTAACTATGCCACCATCTCTGCATATATCAAAAGCCTTAATAAAAAAGTAATTATACAGGTCATCCGATATCCCATATCTTTGCTTGTAGTATTCCTGAAATTCCTTATCCACCATTTTATTGGAAACATAGGGGGGATTCCCTATAACTACATCAAAACCGCCGTTCTCCCTTTCAAAAACGTCGTCAAAATGAAGTCGCCACAGCATAAAAGGACGCTGGTTGGAATTACGATATTGTTCAACTTCATCGACCAGCTCTTCCTGGTTCTGTTCTTTAAGCGTGATACGAATAAATTCCCAGATCTGTTCTTCAATCTCTTCTTTTAATGCGTCCTTTCTTTCTTTGTCCGTTTCATTGAAAAGCTTCGTACGTAACTCTTGTAATTTTCGCTTTTTAAGCTCGCTCTCACTAACTACTCCCTCAAATAAGGGATCACCCTGGCGGGCTATTATAGCACCCGCATTTTGCATATCTTTAAGCTGCTTAATCTCCTTTTGGTAATGGGCAATTTCTTTTTCATACTCCTGTTGTAGTTTCCGACTGAAATTACCCTTATTACACCGTTTTATATATTCCTCAGTACTAGTTTTTACGCGGTGTTCCCATGCAGCGATCTCACTGGCAATATCATGACTCCCTTGTCTAATCCGGTTTTCATCATATAGTTCAATACCCTTGTAGTTCTCTAACAGGCTATCACCCTGCATAATTTTATAGTCCAGATTAGGCAGCGGGCTTATTTCATGGACATTTTCCTCATCAACTACCAGGGACAGCCATAGCCGCAACTTGGCTATATCTACTGCACTGGCATCTATATCCACCCCGTAAAGGGATTTTTCAATAGCCTGGCGTTTAAAGTAATATGGGGTACGTACCTCCTTATGACCTATGTGAGTGGTCAACACCTCTCTAACCCGGACAACTTCCTGCATCATACCTACTGGAAATGCACCGGAGCCAATGGCCGGATCACATATTTTTATCTCTTCCAGGAGTTTATCTATTTCGTTAGCATACTTTATTATATCTGCCGGCAGTTTTTGAGCCTGATAATTCCTGTTGTCCGGTTTCAGCCGTCCCTCCTGAATAGCTTGATTAATTTCATTATATAAATCTCCCCGGTATACCAGTTCTTCTATATCTTCCTGCTTAACTTTTCCGGTAAGATGTTTTGACAAATAGTTAATCACCGATTGCTGGCACATATAATGGACAATTTCACGGGGAGTGTAAAATGCACCTTTAGATTTCTGATCCACTGAATCCAATAGTTTTTCAAAAACCTTACCCAGCATTTCGGGGTCAACGGCTACCTCTTTCTCCAAAGGTTCATCTTCTTTAACAGTAAAGTTATATTGGTCAAAAATATCAAATATCTCGCGAAATATTTCATCCTTCAGTTTTATGTCGGTTTTCTGCCAGTCATAATTTTTTATAGGCTCAAACAAACCACCATTAAGAAAAGGAATACGGCAGTCAAAATCGCACCAGTCCTGGTTGGCCCTCCGGTCAATTGCTAATGTACTATAGAAAAGCGGCTCTAAAATATCATTAAAGAAGTTTTTCTTTTTGTCTTTCCCATCGAATAGTTTACGCAGGAACTCCCGGCTACCAGTACCCCAGTTGGCGGGATTGCCTTTATCATCCTTTTCTACCCCCAGCCATCCTTTCTTCTGGAGAAAATACAAGAAAACCAATTGGCCCAATAGTTTTTTAGCAAAATTAGAGGTATCGACCTCTTTCGCCTCAAACTCTTTTCTAATTGTGGAATCTTTTTCAACAATAACGTCTAATTCTTTTTTAAGTTTTTCAAACAACAACTTGTATTCATCAAAGAAACGGTCAGTAACCCTTTCAATACTGAATGCCTGCTCTATTGATTCAATAGTAGGATTTTTATCTTTATTCAATAAGAATGGGGTAAGATGCTGTTGGGCAGTATGGCTGGGCTCTCCTTTACCGACCAGGAAAGAATAACGACGGGCCTCGGTTAGTTCTTTCTTTATTTTTAATTTCTCTGCTTGCTTGTTCAGACGATAAGTCATGCGGACAAAGGAAAAACGCCATTCAAAGGAGCCATCAGCATGAAAAGCAGCCAGTGCAGCTTCCTTTTCATTATCATTCAAATACCAGGCTACGAAGTTCCTTTGCATCGTACGGGCTCTGCCCAGGGCTTCTTCCTTTTTTAGGGATACCACCAGTACATCCAGCACCTTACCATTAGGGTCTATATATTTTCCGACACGATGATATTTTTTTATATGGTCTCTAAACGCTTTCGGGATATTATAACCAACCCGGGCATTAAAAGCAGTTGACTCGTTGAATTCCAACATATTGCGGATAAGATGACTGTACCTGCCTTCATTAAACTCCTGTTCAAATGTATTTTTTATTATTCTTCTGGCATCATTGTTTTCCATTATTCATTACCTCCTACCAGATATTCAGATATGACAACTTCCCGCTTATCCTTTGTCCTGGCCTGGGGCGTATCATACTGATCTTCCAGGAGATTCATAGGAATATTCTTTTTAAAGATACTCAATACTTTCAGTGGGGCTCTATTGCTTTCCTTATCAATTTGCTGTTTAATACGTTTACTGGTATTCTTGGCTATTATTCCGAGTTCCAAAGCTTTAAGAACTGCCGTCAAAAACTCCTCATCCTCATCGGTGTAACCCTGGAAATGCCTTATATCATTACTTTTTAGTAACTGTATAAGTATTTTTTCGTTTGATCTGCCACCAGTAGCCTTTTTATTTATAACTTCTTCAGAGTTAGCCAAATCAAATTGCTCTTTATTATCGCCTAACATCTGATAATAATCCTTTGGAATTGGTAATCGTGGCGTTTCTGGCTTGCATTCCAAAATATCATTAGCTTCATAAAAGACAAGTTCTCGGCAATCACCATTTTGATTGATAAATATTTTCTTTAAATTTCCCCGGCGGAAAAATGTGATAAGCTGATCGCCATTATCATATTCCCAGTTTTTAGATGAGCGAGCCTTTCTTGGTATCCCTTTTATTTTTTCAAAAAGCTCTGGCTCTTCGTCCCTTATTTTACGAAGTAGTTGTAACTGCTCTAATTCAGTTCTCTCTTCTTCTTCTTCACCCTGCAAGAGCTTTTTATCATTTAGGCGTTTATAGAGCTCCGCTCCGAGTATATCATGGGTAGTAAAAGTTTCATCATCAGTTAGATAGCGGGCATCCTCCCCGAGTGCATCATGAAAAGCTTGAATTTTAGTTTTAATATTATCTTCCAACCCCAATTCATTATCAGCTTGGACAGTAGGAAAGAAATTAAAAATATAGATTTTGTGATGTATGGTGCCAACCCGGTTTACACGGCCCACTCTTTGTAGAACTCGTGTAGGATTCCACGGTAAATCGTAATTAATAATTGTATTGGAACGGTGGAGATTGACACCTTCAGCTAAAACATCGGTTGTAATTAATATTCTGATATCGTCTTTAGGGCTATCATGACCGGGATCAAAATTTTCCCTTATTAAATCTTTTCCAAATGAAGTACTCTTGTAGGATTCACTGCTGGAAAGTAATCCACCCGAGCTGCAATAAAAAAATACTGTTCCAGGGAAAACCTCATATAGCTTATCAAGTAAATATTCCCCTGTTTCCTTAGACTCCGTAAAAATTATTAGTTTGTTCTTCTTGAATAGCTTGTTTTTCTTTAATTGGCGGATGAATTCGTTGATTTTGGGATCATCATCAATTTGGCTCCACAAGAAATTCATTTCCTTAAGTAATTCCAAATCCTTTATTAAAGCAGGTAAGAAATCATCTCCAAAACACGAGGTTTCATATCTTTCAACTTTATCTTGTTCAACTAGTTCCAAAAGAGTGGCTTCGTCGTCATTATCCAGGAACTGATAAACATCAACTTTGCGGCTAATATATACGGTGCCATTATAATACATAGCAATAAATTTTTCGTAAGATGCAATAAATCGGGCTAGAGTATTCTTAAAAGCATAAAAGCTACTTTCCAGTCTTTTTACCAGAACTGTCTTCATAAAACCGCGCAAGTTACGCTGAGATTGTTTTTCGAATTCCGGCAAGGGGTCTTTTAAAAACAATAATGGAGCATAGCGAGCATATGAAAGTTTACTTATTAACTGGATAGTCTCAGTAAATACTTGATCTGTTTTATAATCAAATTCGTATATCAGTCTTTGCGGATCATCTAATTCCGGGAAGAACAATCCTTGTTGGACAATATCTTCACTAAAATATTTTTGAATGGCACTTCTTGTTCGTCTGACCATAACATATTTAAGTATTTTTTCACGAACCTGCCTGGAGGCTTCTTTAACCGCTTCGGCATACTTTGGATCGTCCTTTTTGTATTTGTTTATTTTGGCTCTTAACCCCTGAAAGAAACTATCCAGGTTACTAATACCCGGAATGGTACTTTTTTTGGGAACCTGAAAAAGCTTAAGTTGGCTATAAATATCCTCAATCTTATTATTTAGAGGGGTAGCGGATACCAGAACAACTTTTTTACCAAAACATATCTGATGCAATTTTTCGTAGCCTTCCGTGATCTCATTTCTAAAACGGTGAGCTTCATCAATAAATATGTAATCAAATTTTTCAGTTCCAGATTTAATTACTTCGTCCAGCTTACCCAGTGATGCAACCTTAAACCCGCGTATTCCAAATTCAAAAAAAGTATCTTTCCAATAATCCTGTAATATTGGAGGGCAAATAATCAACTTTTTCCCAGGCAGTTGTTGAGCTAATAAGGCAGATATATAGGTTTTACCCAAACCAACTACATCGGCAAGAAAAACCCCGTTAAAAGTATCCAGCAGTTTTTTAGCTGAAATTACAGCTTGTTTTTGATATTTTAGTTCTTTAAAACCCTGGGGTAAGTAAGCTTCAATCTCTTCCTCATTGATATCTTCTTTTAAATATTCATAAAGAAACTTAAGATAGAGCTCATATGGTGTAATCTCATCGTTTAGCCAGGTTTTTGTAGTAACCGTATCTATATATTCGGAGGTTAAATCTACTGCATCCTTCCACAGCGCTTCAAACTTCTCCAAAGCGTATTTAACATCCCCACTGTTCTTTAATTCCACATTAAATTCATAATTATCTATTAAACCCGACTCAGAAAAATTGCTTGAACCAGTGATAACTCGCCCATAATCTATTTGTTGATCATTAAAACGACTGATATAGACTTTGGCATGTAGATTAGCACCCGGATACGCTTTTATTTCTAATTTGTTGGCGGCCAATAGTTCTAAAAACTTTTTAATACCAAGCTCTGTATCATAACTATCTTCAGAGTTGTCTAATTCATCAACCACATTACGAGCAAAATATTCTCTAGTATTTTTGTGAGATTCGAAATATATCTCACCTCTATTTCGGTATGCTTCAATAATTTCATAAGTCTGTTGATCCACGTTCAAACCTACTAGAATGCGTATCTTCTCAATATCTTCAAAAGAATCATACAAACGGTAGAATCCGCTGGTTCTAAAATATCCGACCAGAACATCAAAATACTTAACATGCTTCAAGGTTCGTTTAAAACGGTCCAATAAAGTAGCCCCAGGTTCATTTGTAAAAAAGGTTAAATCGTTATGCATGAATATCACCTCAGTATATATAACTCAATAATTCATTTTCTTTAATAAACAATACCAACCATCCAATCATCTCAGTCCCCACCGTAACACAGCATCCGCGCGTGCCGAGACTACCCCTACACCACTACGGGTCATGTCCTGCGCAAACTGCTGCGCAGAATTGCTCCGGACATCACCCTTCGCTATGTGGCCGAGGGATACCCTGCCCTGGGTTCCAAATCGCAGCATATCCCCGCCGGTAGGTTAGTGGTTACCGCAAACCTTCACCGAAGGTTACAGGTACGGTCGTCTTATCCCTTAGTTCTTTGATGGATAACACGACCTTTGACTAACCTATAAGCTCGGCAAAGGCAAAGGGAACCTGTTTCGCTACGCTCCACACGTTCCCGGCATACGGCATACTTATGCTATAATAAGAACATTGGTTCCCTGAGGGAGGTATTGGTTTTTTACCCCCTCCCGGTGACAGTTTATCTTTGCCGGCGCTGTTTCGACCGCTATATATTAAATCCGGTTACTCATCCGAGCTGTTTTACGCTGATGCACCACTATTGCCCGGTCGGGATGTAGCCAACCTTTATTTATGTCCTCTTCTCGTAGAAGAAATCATATAATCTAAATGGTAAATATCTTCCCGGAACGGGTAGTTATCCGAAACACCTATTCCACATTTAAATCGTACCTTCTTTTACTTTACCATTCTACCTAAAGTCACATAAAACCTTCTTTATATTAACTATATTACCTTTTATTTCTGAAAGGAGGCGCAGAAGAATGGCCGTAACTCTGAGTATGGTTGCTGTCGACCTAGCCCTGGTTATGGCAAACGATACCGATGGCAGTGGTCAGCCGCTTTTTGTTGTCCGTACCTTTAAAAAGGTGAGAACCGATGCCGCCAATGCCGATATTTATGCTGTAGCCCAGGCTTTGCTAGGATTAATTGCGGCTGATACACTAGAGTACCATGTCAGGCTATCCGATCCGCCACAAATTACCACGCCAGGCCAAGTCTCCAGATGCCAGTTGCTCGATTTGATACCAGAGCACAATTTCTTATCATAATACCTGCGGATAGCCGGTCGAGGTTAAGACAGACCAGCTCTCAACTGCTCCCATCCCTTGGTGCCAGAGCCCAGTACCCCAGCGCGCGCATAATATAAGGGATAAGGCGGCCGCCTGGACGGGTGAAGCGGGGACGGTATACTGGTAATGGTGGCGGAGTACCCATAACCCCCGTCCCAGCGACGGAACCAGTCCAGGCCAGAGGGAGTGAGGAACGCGTGACCGGAACCAAGCCGTGAGCAAGGTACCGACATTAGGAAGTACGCTGCTCTTTATCCTGGAGCCGTTCCCGATGTAGGAGGGAGGGCGAAAGGATATCCGTCCGGCGAGGACTGTAATAAGGCCGTGCGACTAGCACTGAGATAAGCCAGTCTGGCAAGACTATAATGCCGTGCGGCGAGCACTGTAATAATTTAATCAATGCATCAGCTTTGTTGATGCTACCTTCGGTACAACCACTAACTGAGCTCTTACCTAGCAGCACCTGGGTATACATAACTCCTATTAGAGGATGGGCCGGAGCGCAAGCAGAGTGAACCCAAACCATGGACACTTGTATACTTTACTGCGTAATTTCTGCGGTTGCAACACGATTGCAGTATTTATCGAAAAACCATACATATGCCAAAAAATGATAACCGCGCAAACCTGCGCGGTTACTTGTTTTTTACTGGAGCCGATGGCCGGATTTGAACCGGCGACCTGCTGATTACGAATCAGCTGCTCTGCCACTGAGCCACATCGGCCTAATTTATTAACACATAGATAATAGCAGGACCAGCGGGGTTCCGTCAAGCGTGAGGAGAACCAGGCCACGAACCTGCAGCACAATTGCATTGATTAGTTGTCCCAGGTTAATTCTTGTCTGCCCTCTGGCTTTTGCTCTCCACCAGGTAGTAATAACTGGGGTTGTTGGCGACAATAGTCTGGCAAGAGGGGCATGTTCTGTTCAAATAAGCCTTTCGGTCAATAATCTGTACCATCTTCCTCAAGGTGGCTTCGGGGAAACTTTTGCTACATATAGTACATTTTTCCATTAACGAGTCTCCTCCAAAAATATATGCATATAAGCCGGCAAAATTGCTCTGTTAACTAAACCTTCCCAGTGCTTTTCTTCCCGGTCTTTAAGCATCGGAAGAAAGTGCGGAGCAGTTTCAGCACATCGCTGCAACATGACGGGGATTAAAACCCGCCACCTGTTTTGTTAATCGCTTAAAGAAGCACCCTGCGGGCACAACTGATGTTCGCTTCGCTCACTATTAAGGATGCGGGAGACATATTTCGCCTCGTTATAAGTAGGCCCGCATGAATTCCAGTTCGATTTCAGCCAGTTGGCGGATTTCGCACCGGGCCAGTTCCCGAACCTCTTCATCTTCATCCGCTAATTGTTCTAAAATCAATTTCTCAAAAGGTATGGCACTCATACGGCTTACAGCTTCTTCCACCTCCAGCTTGCAAAAGAAGGCATTAAAAATATTTAAGAGACTATGGAAATACTCGGCCACCCAATTTTCCACCTGTTCCTCATCCAGAACACCGTTAATGCGGTCAAATTTACTAAGGTGCATTTTATAACCCCCTTTAACCCTGCCGGACTTCCTCCCCAAGCTTTGTTGACATTTTCTCCCTCGTCAACTTTTAAAACTACACATTTTAAAACTACACAGTGGAACAGATTCATGTAATCGCAAATACCGTCCTCTATTAAGGGCGATAAGTCCTAAACTGCTAAGAAGTTTCATGCCTTGCCAGGATATTATCTCTATTGTAGTCAAGGATAAACTTTTCTTCAAGCCTTATGAATTTGAGCTTTAGATATATATGATTCTCAAACTGCAAGCTTGCTTAAAAAAAGCTGTCCCATGACATAAGGTGGAAGCGATGAGCGCTTTGAACCTATTTAAACATATAATATAATTGTATTATCAAAGGAGTTGGCCAAGATGAAGAAGTATCTTATTATTAATGCTGATGACTTCGGCTTATCCACCGGGGTAAACCGGGCTATTGGGGAGCTTCACCAGGCGGGAGTAGTCTCTAGTACTACGGTTATGGTTAATATGCCTGGATTCAAAGAAGCGATAGCCCTGGCTCGTCAATGCCCAGCTTTGGGAGTAGGCCTGCATTTTAATTTAGGCTATGGTACTCCTATCTGCCCGTCCAGGCAGGTAGCTTCCCTGGTTAACCAAAACGGATATTTTTCTCAACAGGCAGATAATTGGAAGGAGAACGAGGTGGAACTGGAGCTGGAAGCACAATGGCGCCGGCTGGTGGATGCGGGAATAAGACCTACTCATATTGATTCACATCAATTTATCCAGTGCTACTTTTCGGTTTTTCGCCCGCTGGTAAAACTGTGTCAAAGAAAAAAGCTCCCCCTGCGCCGGATTCCGGGAGAGCCTCTACTGAACCTGCGGCGTCCGCCTGCTGCTGATTATAGTTTATTGGATACCTACTTCGATGGGAATGGGAAAGAACGGCTGCATAAGAATCTCGAGTCTTTGCGTCCTGGAGTTACAGAATTAATGTGTCACCCTGCTTATGTTGATGATACTTTAATTTCTATTTCCTCCTGGACCCTGGTTCGGGAAGAGGAGCTTAGGGTGTTTGCTGATAGTGATTTGCTTCCACTGATTAAGCAACTGGATATAAATCTTATCCATTACGGGCAAATCAAGTTTTTTCGCTAAGCTATTCACTATCTGCTAGGTTTTTCACCTGGCATATGGCCTTTGTAGCGCAGGGGCTCCTGGTTAAATATTAACCACCCGTACTATCTTCACATAGGGCCGGCAGAGCTCGGCTATTTCCTGCATTTCCTCCGGGCTGAAAGGTACTATCGCTTCATAGGAAGGAGCGAGGGTTTGGGCCGGGTTGAATTGCTGCAGAGAATAGAGGCGGGCGCCCTTGATGTACTGGGCAATACTGCAGATGTCTTCGGGGCTGTGCAGCAGTGGCACTACTGTAGTACGGAATTCCACCGCAATTCGGGCATTTTGCAAGAGGTTGATAGAATTGCGGATGTTGAAAAACTGCCGGGAGCTTAAGCGGCCACTGGCTTGCAGGTATTTTTTGAAATCCAGCGGGGCCTTTATATCCATGGCCACATAATCCAGCAGTTTTTCCTGTAAAAGATAAGCCAGCAGCTCCGGGTTGCTGCCATTGCTGTCCAGCTTTATGAGATAGCCTATTTCCTTAATACGCTGCAAATCCTGGGCCAATTCCGGGTGCAGGGTGGGTTCCCCGCCGCTTATGACCACTGCATCGAGGAAGCCTTTTCTTTCCCGCAGAAACTCCAGTATGGATTCAATATCATATGTTTTCCCATCTCCAATATTGCCTATTTCTCCCCCGGCTTGCAGCTTGTGTTCTGCTCCCGGCTCTCTTTTTTCCTCTGCCAGCAAATGGACGTTATGGCAGAAGGGACAACGAAAATTGCAGCCCCGGGTGAAAAGCACGGCAGCGATTTCACCCGGGTAATCCACCAGGCTTTGTTTGATAAGACCAGCATATTTCATCAGGCAGGCCCGCTCCTTTAACCCTTAATCCATAGGTGTTTTGTTTATCCGCTGACAACTTCCGAAGGCTGGATTTCCTTTTCCTTATCCACAGCCCGGTCAAACATTTTTCTGCTCTGGAACTCGGCCTGCTTGCCCGCATTCCACTGGTCGATCGGCCTCAAGTAACCCACTACCCGGGAATAGACCTCACAGGTAGTCTCTTTGCCTTCGGCGGCACAGATGGGGCAATTATAGTTCTTGCCGCTGATATAGCCGTGGCTCGGACAAATGCTGAATGTAGGCGAAAGGGTAAAGTAGGGCAGCCGGAACTGCTCGCAGACTTTCTTTACCAGCTTGCGCGTAGAATCGATGGAAGGCACCGATTCGCCCAGGAAAATATGGAAGACGGTACCGCCGGTATAGCGGGTTTGCAGCTGATCCTGTAGGCTCAAGGCCTTGAACAAATCATCGGTATAATTGACCGGCAGCTGGGTGGAGTTGGTATAGTAGGGCTCTGCTCCTCTCCGATAATCCGCCTCATTGGCTACGATGATATTGGGATAGGCCTCCTTATCCTTGCGGGCGATTCCATAGCTTACCCCTTCAGCCGGAGTTGCTTCCAGATTGTATATATTGCCGGTTTCCTCCTGGTAGGCCAAGAGTCTTTGCCGCATAAAGTCCATAACTTCCTGAGCAAAGGCCATTCCTTCTTCGCTGGCGATATCGGAACCCAGGAAATTAAGGCAGGCTTCATTCATAGCAATTAAACCGATGGTGGAAAAATGGTTTTTCCAGTACTGTCCCATGGCTTCCTTGACATTACGCAGGTAGAACTGGGAATAAGGGTAAAGTCCTGATTCGGTAAGGTTCTCCAGTATCTTGCGCTTGATTTCCAGGCTGTTATGGGCCATATCCATAAGGCTGCTTAGACGCTGGTAAAAGTCTTCCTTATCATGGGCCAAATACCCCAGGCGGCTCATGTTGATGGTAACCACACCGATGGAACCGGTCAGGGGATTGGCTCCGAAAAGCCCGCCGCCTCTCTTCCGTAATTCCCGGTTGTCCAGGCGCAGGCGGCAGCACATGCTGCGGGCATCTTCCGGGTTCATGTCGGAGCCGATAAAATTGGAGAAATAGGGAATACCGTATTTCGCGGTCATTTCCCAGATTTTATGATAGTTGGGATTGTCCCAATCAAAATCTTCACTTATATTGTAAGTGGGAATGGGGAAGGTGAATACCCGCTCTTCCACATCCCCCTCCATCATAACTTCGGCAAAAGCCTGGTTAAACATGTCCATTTCTGCCTGGAATTCACCGTAGGTGGCATCCATATAGCGCCCGCCGATTACCACCGGTTCATTTTTCATGAACTCGGGCACCTTGAGATCCAGGGTAACATTGGTAAATGGAGTCTGGAAGCCTACCCGGGTGGGAACATTCATATTGAAAACGAATTCCTGCAAGCCTTGCTTGACCTGGCGGTAGTCCAGATTGTCATAGTGGATAAAGGGGGCCAGGAGGGTATCAAAGTTGGAAAAGGCCTGAGCTCCAGCCGCCTCACCCTGCAGGGTAAAAAAGAAGTTGACAATCTGTCCCAGAATAGAGCGGAAATGTTTGGCCGGGCCGCTGGCCACCTTGCCGCGCACCCCTTTGAAACCTTCCAGCAGAAGATCGCGGATGTCCCAGCCTACACAATAGACCCCAAGAATCCCCAGGTCGTGAATGTGAAAATCACCTGAAGCCTGGGCCTGCCTGATTTCGGGCGGGTATATCTGATTAAGCCAGTACTGGGAAACAATCAGCGAAGATATATGAAAATTCATACCCTGCAAAGAATATGTCATATTGGAGTTTTCCTTGATTCGCCAGTCGTTGCGCCCCAGGTAATCGGCAATAATCTTGTTATTGAACAGCAGCTGGTTGGTTTCACGCATGTCTTCATGCTGCTTGCGATAAAGTATGTAAGCTTTGGCGGTTTTGTAGTTGCCGTTCTTGACCAGAACCCGTTCTACCAGGTCTTGAATACCCTCAACGGTGGCTATCTCATCGTCATCCACATATTGGGCAATCTCTACTACCTTGTCGGTCAAATCCAAAGCCATCTGATAATCCTTGCCGCCTACCGCCTGGGCCGCTTTCCAGATAGCTTTGGTAATCTTCTCATTTTCAAAGGGAACTATGCGGCCATCTCTTTTCTTAATCTTGCTGATATCCATGAATGCGAATCCTCCTTTTTACTAACCACAATATATAGTGGTGTATACGGTCTTACACCACTATATTAAGTATAATTATTATACCCCGCCCGTCAAACAGGACAAGTCTCCCTTAAGAGAATCTGCATTATTTATGCCTATATTTTTTACCTAATCAGGCTGTTTTATCGTATTGCTCAAATTTTTGATATCAAAAAATATTTAGGGGGGTAATTAGAAGTGAAGGTTGGCATCTTGAACATCAGCACTTATTCCATTTTATTTTCTACCAAGGTAAAAAAGTCTTCAGGACTATCGTAACTCTTTATTTTGCCGCTATTTGCTTCTTTGAAAGCTTCAGCCATGGCTTTCCAATACATCTATCTTCAATTCTTTTGTAAACTGCGAAGTAAGGCGGCTATATTAGCTTTCCCTATATTTCTTGCAACTAATTCCATTACGGCTGCATACAAAATTCCTTTACTATCAGTAATCGTAACTCCGTTTAATTCCAAAAAAACTAAGCCGGTTGCCAGAGCGGTTCTTTTATTGCCATCAACAAAGGGATGATCCCGGCAAATATAAAAGATATATGCTGCGGCCATCTCAAACAGGTCAATATTCAGGTATTCCCCGCTAAATGTAGCTTCCGGTCCAGCAACAGCAGAACAAAGTAACTCGTTATCATGTATTCCTGGATGCCCGCCATAACGCTCAACTTGATCTTTGTGAATCTCCACGACTTCCCCGATGCTTAGAAACAGAATATCATCCATGCTATTCGCCTAACTTCCGGAGCGTATCGCCATGGTTTATGTTTACTTTTTGAAGAGCTGCCTGAAATCTTTCTTCTCGAAGTGGTTCCCTTACCGGAGAAATAATTAGGCTTTTCCCGTCAGTAACTAGCTTTAAGGGTGTAGTGTTATTGATATTTAGAAGTTCCAAAATCGCTTTGTCAATAATCAGTGCTGAACTGTTTCCATGTGCAGTAAGCGTTTTTATCATCGCGGCCCCTCCTTGGTAACACAATATAATTACATTATATCACCGTTAGTAAATAAATATACTCTCATATTTATCTGTTTATGAAATTATCAACCTCATCGAGTGTCCCTAAATCAAATATTGCTTCCGCCAAGTCCTGCAGCTTTTCTATCGGCATAGTCATCACCCTGTTTTCCATTTCAATCGGCATATGTCCAAACTTCTTTTTCAACTGTCGCAGCAGTATGCTGGCCTGGCCTTCAGCTATGCCTTCAGCTATGCCTTTCACTCTGCCCTTTTCTTCCCAGGAAGTAGTTATTTCTATCATTCTCTTGGCCTCCTTTTCATCTACCTTACCCATCTCTTCTTCTAGTTTTCTCTCTTCCTCCTCATTTAATATGAGGTAGGTCTCAAAAAATCCAGTCAGCAGGGTCATTCGAGCTGGATCCAATTCCATCCTGACCAGCATCCGCAAAAATTCCAGCTTTACCTGTACTCGTTCTTTCTTCTGATAACCCATCTTGCTCAAAAGGGCTGCAGCTACGGGGTTTTTGCTTTGGATATAATCCTGCCACTTATGTTTATTCAGCTCCAGGGTTAAAAAATGAAAATCCAAGACGGACATAAACGGGAACGCCAGCTTAAATCGATCTGGTTCATTCCGTTTCTCCGGGTAAGTGAATACTGCTATGGGTACTACCCGGCAACGATGCTTCTGATATAGCCTGCTAAAATAGATAAACATGC